>ENA-OYXE01000015-OYXE01000015.1-human-gut-metagenome-genome-assembly--contig:-NODE-15-length-73456-cov-6.665604_pt1 | contig 73456 bp, 93 predicted proteins | sample MGYA00244175_ERZ653407 | MGnify/ENA primary metagenome ERZ653407 (study PRJEB26926, sample SAMN06165181) | human gut metagenome | biome: ENVO:00009003; feature: ENVO:2100002; material: ENVO:00002003... | reverse complement strand
TACTGCATTATCTTATAATAGTCAATAGGTACAGCTTAAAAATTTGAGTTATTTTGAGAAGAAACGCAAAAAAAACCGCCTCCCCGAAGGGAAGCGGCTTTGCGTATCAGTATTTACTTGTTCAGCTTCGCAAAAGTGACTTCATAGCTACCGTATGCCATCAGTGCCGAAACGAGCGCGTTCACAGCGGCCAGAAGAGCTGACTGTACCGTAAGACCGGTTGTGAACGCAGTCGCTGCAATCATTACGGCAAGCGACACGATGTAGGCGAAGGCCCGCGTGGGAATCTTCCATACTTTATCAAGCGGAACCTTGAAGAGCTGTACGAACAGCAGCGTAAACGCAGCCGCGCCCGCAATCGTGGCGAGGTACGACCAAGTGAACGGCTCCCCGGCGTTTACGTCAGGGACCGTCACGACAGTCGTTTCTTCGGCCAGCGCCGCAAACGGCAGAGCCATTGCGAACAGCAGCAGGAGGGTAAACAGGAAGCAGAGAATCCTTTTCATGATTTTCCTACCTTTCCGGCCTTATTTCAGGCCAATCTGAGTAAAGATGAATGTAAGCACGGCGGTGATGATCGCCGTAATTACCACGGTTGTGGCGCTGTCCCACTTCTTCGAGGGCTTGGTCTTCAGCTCTTCCACGTCGTCCGCCAGAGAATCGACCTTTGTCTCGGTGTTTTTTTGCGCCATTGTCAGACGTTCCAGCGAGAGGGCGAGCTTGTGAACGCTTTCAGTGAGCTTCTCCTGCTCATCCAGTCGCCTGCTGATGTTGCTGATCTGTTCTTCCATGTGCGCCTGCTTTTCAAGCATGGCATCGTGCGTATTCTCGGCCATCGTTCAAATCCTCCACATTTCGCCCGCAGAAACGGGCGGAATGCCCGTCCGGGCTATTTTTAGCCCACGGTTACGGAATCGACTTCGGCGAGCGTACCACCATACTGCTCAAAGAGCTTGCGGAGCGTGGCCTCGTCGCCGCTGACGATCAGAACGAAGGAACGAACGGGGTCATTGCCCGTGTCATCCGGGACATTGCCATCCGGCTCCTTCGGTGCATTCAGCGCATCGTTCAGCGCCTTATAGGTCGCTTCGTCGAGCGCACCGGTCTGGTTCAGACCTTTGGCGGCTTGGAAAGCGGCGACGGCTTTCTGCGTTTCAGAACCGAAATCGCCATCTGCGCCGTACTTCGGCAGAGTTTGGTCCAACGCCAGCAGCGCGTTCTGCAATTCCTTCACATCGTCGCCCTTAGCACCCTTGGAGAGAGGAAGGCGGTCGCCGAGCTTCTTCTTGGTGGATTCAGGCTGGGAGACGGTCCCATCTGCGGCATAGGTCAGCATAGACGCAGGGAGCTTGCCCCAATGCGTCCAAGGGCCTTCGCTTACCTTGCGCTTTACGCAATCGTAGGCGAAGCCGCGCATCTCCACGGTGTAGCCATTGCCAACGTATACGCCGATGTGGCCGGATTTCCAGACGACAATGCCGGGAATATCCGGAATGGAGGAAATCGGCCCGGATTCCTTGCACAGCGCAAACATACTGTTCGCGCCCTTGTCCGGGCAGCCATTGGTGCCGTACTTCGGGGTGGCGTTGAGGTCGCCATTTTTCCAGAAGAACGCCTTAATCAGTCCGACGCAATCTGCACAGGTGCAGCCGTTTGCGATGTCCTTCATGTAGCCGTTCTTACGGCTGGCGGTATAATGCGCAGGGTACTGTTTCGCCTTGCTCTCGTACTTGCTCTGCGTGCACTTGTTGCCGTAGGTTCCGTACCAGTAGACCCACTTTGCGTCGAACACCTTCAGGGCGAACTCCGCGAGCCGGATATTAGTAAACATTTTCTTTTCACTTCCCTCTGTTTCGTCCGGGGCTGGAATGGTTTCGACACCAGTAAAGAAATCAAGCGGCTTGCCGCCTGAAAGCAAGCTCAAGTCAACGCTGCCGTTCACGCCAGCGAGGCTTCCGCAACTGGTGTACTGCCAAAGCTCATGCGGGCAGCTCGGCTTATACTTGTCAGCCGGAATGTTCCCATCGTTCAGACCCCAGTGCGGAATCCACACGATGTCGCACATGCCAATGGCGGCGCCAGCCCACTTATAGCGAGTGTTGATGTACAGCCCGATCTTTTTGCAGCCGAGCTTGCGCAGCTCGTCGAGGAACGCGACACAAACTGCTTCCGTGGTCATCTGTGTCTGAGCTTCATACTCGATGTCGGCAATGAAAAAAGACGGCTGCTTTGCCGCCTTTTCCGTGCAGAACACGAAGTAGCTCGCTTCTCTCCGGGCTTCCTCTGCCGTCCCGGCTTTGACGTAATGGTACGCACCGAATGGGATACCATTCTGAACGCAGCCTTCCACGTTGCGCAGGTACTTGACGTCCATGCTGATGCCGCAAGAGGCTCGAAGAATTACAAATTCAAGCTCCGCTGCGGCTTTCGCCCAAACAACATTGCCCTGCCATTTGCTGATGTCAGCAATCTTTTTCATGTTCTCGTTTCTTCTCTCCTTTCCGCGAGCGTATAGCCTTGAAGATGCCTTCCGGGTGATGCGTCCAAGCGATTGCGGCAACAGAGATGATGCTGAAAACGATGAAGAGGAACACAGCGATGCAAAGCTCCTTCATACGTCAATCACCTCCGCACTGTCGCACCATGCCTCATACCGGCAGCGAATATCGTCTTCAAGTCCTTGATATGGTACTACGCCCCGAACCACGCGCAAATCTATGTCATACTCATCAACGCCGACGTCCGTATGATAGGTCTGCGCCGAAGGTATGAGGTACACGTCTACCGTGCCATCTGCGCATGGTTCAATGGCATAAAATTTTCTCGCGGGGTGATCTCTCGGAGAGTTGCCGCGATTCTGCGATGCTCTCATAGGCTTGCTCCCTTCTTGTGCTGTGACATTCCGATATAACTCCGGATTGTGTCGAGCGCGGAATCCAGATCAATCGCGCCGATGGCGTACATCTCTTCGATGTGTTTCATAGCCCGCTTCGCGTGCCGTACCGTCCGTTTCCTCAGACGGATGCCGTGCGGCGTGATGATACATCCGACAAATTCCACCGGCTGATCTATGCGGCACACGCACGTTTTGTTGTTGAGGATCAATTTCAGCGCTGTCCAGAGAAAGTCTTCAATCGCGTCTTTGACAGCTTCGACATCTTCAGCCTTGATAATCAGGTCTACGTCATCCACATAGCGAATATAGTATTTTATTCCCAACCTGTGCTTGCAGTATTTGTCCAAGCAGTCAAGATAAGCGTTCGCCGTCTCCTGCGACGTAAGGTTACCAATCGGCAGACCCACATCGTACAACCGCTCGGAGCGTGGGCATTCATCGGCGCTTCTGCCGGGAGGCAGCCCATTTCAATCCACGCTCCCCGCACGGGGAGCGACAATTGCCGCCGCGCCGGGGAAACCGCAGAAAGCAGAAAGCAGAAACAGAGGCGCGTATTTTGGCGTATTCCCAAGACTAAGGCAGAAAGCGCTCAGTCGCACTCTCTGCCGTCGTTCTTATACGGTACGGCTTCGACCTTTTGAATCCATGCGTCAAGCATCTTGCCCGTTTCGATCAGCAGACCAGACCCACGCCGTAGGTATGGTCATCGACGAGCCGCTTCATATCGGTGATCTGAGCGCCGTTTTCATCTTTCGCGGGCTTTCCGCTCACGCGCCGCGTCACCTTGTACTTGGCGCAGTTGCTTCTACGCAGCAGACGGAAAAGCGAGGCGAGCCGTGCATCAGCTTCGTGCAAGCTGGTTTTGATGCGGTACTTCCGCTGTGCCATTTCCAGCAGCACTGCAATCTCGTCCATCAGTTCCAGCATCCGCGTTCCCCGCGTAAAACGGTACTGGCGCGGCCACTGGTTGATCTGGTTCTCGCCATATTCGCAGGCGTCACCAAACTTCTGCTGCACGGTTGCTTTCATTGCCATTGCCTGACGGCTTTCGGTTTTCTTTTCGCTCATATCATCATCCTCTCAACGGGAGACGAGGGCGACGCTCCTGCGCCGCCCTTCAGGTTTCAGATTCAGTTTTCAGGTTTCAAGGAAGCCGCCGCGCACGCCAAGGGCCACGCCCGCGTACGAGCGCGGGCTGAGCGAGGACGCATAGCCCAGCCCAGCGTTCGACGTGTTGCTGTAATTGCCGCCGCGCCGGGGAAACCGCTCGCCCTGAGCAAACTGCATGTAGCAGTAGCCCTGCGTCGTATCGCCAGGCGTCGGGAACAGACCGAGTTCATACAGGAGCGCGGGCACATACGGGATGTTCGCGGAATTGACTGCGAGGTCTTTGAAGGACGTTCCGCGATACTCACTGTCGAACGTCGGCGCCACGGTATCCAGCGTGATTTTGCTGTTTGCCCACGTCCAGTGCAGCGTACCGGACGTGCCGGGAGCCACGAGGGTATGGCCGTTGTTCGCAGAGTTCGGCAGGATTGCCTTCCAAGCGGCGCTGCTGGCAGACAAGTCAGCGGAGGGGTCGGCGGCGTTGTTGTTTTCAAGCACCTGCAATTCGCCATCATAGATTCTGTAACCGTAATCCTGATCGAAGCAGTTGCCATTCACATCGTCAATGCCGCTGATCGTTCCATCAAGCCGCCAAGATGCGGGGCCGGAACCCGTCAGCGTATTGTAGCCGCGATAGCTATTGTCCGCACTGTACTGAGAGGCAACAGGCGTACCGCCGACATGCTTGCCCTTCTTCCAGTAGCCAACATCCTCCGAAGGAAGATGCTCCGCGCTGGTCGTATGAGCTACGAGGGCGGTATACTCCCAGCCGCGAAAAACACGCTTGTCGCCAACGGCGACGCTCTTATTCAGTTCGAAAGAGGTGCCATCGCGGTAATCAACGCCATAAGCGTTGTTACCCTTCGGAACCCAGCCGTTCTTCTTGGCGAGCAGCAGAATCAGGCCGCTGTCTGCACAGGTTTTCGGGCCGAAGCCAGTACCGCAGGCTTTAATCTTTGCAAGCAACTGATCGGCACCCGTGTTGACCAGCGGCGGCATGTTGGGGATGGAATGGCAGGCTTCGTTATGGCTGCTGCCTTTGAAGACGGCAATCAGGCGGCGGTCGATTTCCTGACCGTTGACGATGAACGCCGGGTGCGTATGCTCCGGAAGGCTCGCGTCGAGGTCAGAGCTTTTGCACTTGTAGATGGGATAAAAGAAATTGGGCGTACCATCGTCAGCATACTTGACGACCCAGCCCATTTCCTGAGCGAAGCGCTCAATGGAATCGTGCAGTCCCATTATTCAGCGCCTCCCATCAATTCCACGAGTTCCTGATACTCTTCCGCAGTGATGCGGTCGGCCATCAGAAACACATCGAGCTTCTGCAAGGTCTTTTCGCGGTCATAGCCACCCTTGGTGATGATGCGCTTCATCAGCTTATAAGTCATGTTCATTTCCTCCAATCTTGCAAGGTCGTGTTTGAACTGCCTCTCGGCAAAGAAAAAGGCGATACTGTCGATGAACTTATTCATCGGGCATCATCGCCACGAGTTCCTGATACTCCGTCGCCGTCAGCCGGTCCGCGGCAAGAAAAGCGTCCAGCTTATCCATCGTCGCAGCCCGGTTCAGCGTACCGTTTTTGACGTCCCGCGCAATGATGCGCTTCATGAGCTTATACGCCATCGTCCGATTCCTCCTCTCCGCCAATCGCACTGATCGTCATCTCATACAGCATTTCAGCCATGAGATCGTCGTGTTCTGCAATGGTTTCCGTGTTGGCCTTTTGCCGAGCAGCAAAAGCCTTGTAGGGTGCAAGCTCCGCTTCCAAGCGAGCTTCGCGTTCCGCTTCCCACTCCGCGATCTGCTCAGGCGTCGGCGAGGCCGGAAACGGCTCGGTTGTTGCCTGCGCGTCTTGCGACGTGCCAAGCGCTTCTTTGTTGTCCGTCATTTGAAGCCTTCTCCTTTCTTGCCATGGTGAGCGGTTAGGACGAAAGCGCATCGAGCTTCGCCTCGACAGCAGTCAGCCGCTGTTCATTCGCACGGTGCGCAGCATAGTTCACAGACTGCATTGCGTCCATGAAGACAAGCATTGCCGCGATGTCAAGATTGGACGGGACTTCAAGATTGGTGCGGGCCGCCGCCTTCGTCGTCGCTCCCGTGCCGCCCTTCGTAACGGGAACGGCTTCTGACAGTTGCGCAGGGTTGAGCGCCGTCACGTTGATTGTGATGTTGCCACTGCCGTCAAACGCTACGCTCGCCGCAGTAGCTCCGCCAGAGATGGTGATGGTTCTCGGATTCGCCAATTTGTCGGCTTTCCCTGCGCTGTCGGCTTTGCCGTGCAAATCCAGCTTCGCAACATCAAGGCTATCCAGCGTGTGGTCGCTGTAACCGAGCTTCAGCATGATGAAGGTGTACAGCAGATCAAGCATCGAATGCGCGGTCAAGATGCCCTGCTCGGCATTGTTGAAATTGGTGGCCGACATAGGCGTACCCTGCTGAATGACATCTCCGGGGGACGGGACAAGCGTCAGCGTGCCGTCAGCGTTCTTCTTGACTTCAAAGGTCTTGGGGCGCTGCACAACGTGGTCTTTCCAGTCAGTCGGTGTATAAGCCATGTTTTTTCCCTCCTTTCAGCCTCAAGATTCGGTAATCGTGAAGGCGAAGCGGTAGAGAATGCCCTCCTGCACAGCTTTGCGGGAAATGCTCTCTGCCTTGCTCGCCCAGAGGCTTCCGTTGTGGTCGTAGAGCTGGACCTCCGTGACGATAATATCGCCCGGCAAAGTATGGTCAATGATGAAGGTGATGCCCACGCGGCCATCAGACATGATTCTCGCATCCCTGATTTCTGCCTTGTGGTATGCTCCATTGACCTTGTACTGCGCGTAGTGAATGTTGTCCTTGATGCAATTCTTCAGAGCGGTCAGCGCCGTATTCGTCAGCATCAGTTCCGTCACTCCTTCCTTGTCGTTACAGAATGTCCCCGCCAAGCGTATACACGCCGCACAGGGGATAGCCAATCGTATAGGCTCCGGAATCCATCATCGCCTTGATGCCGGGGGCCTTGGCAATGCCGCCCGAATAATTCTCCTGCGGAAGTGTGCCGCACAGAAGATAGTCGAAAGCCCAGTATTCGGTTACGACCGACACCTGTATTTCAGCGGCACTCTGGCAGAGAATTTCATAGGACATGTGGCTCTGCTTGTGCGCGTTGATGTACCTCTTCAGCGCCGTGAGGTCAAGCGGTTCGCTTCCGTCTGCATCTGTAATATTGACGCCGAAGGTGTGCGGGCCAATTCGGTCGATTACCTCAACATCTCGACCGGTCATGATCTTGATGTAGCGTTCGAGCGCATAGGGCGTGAACGGATGCGGCAACGCTCGCATTTCGAGCACCTTCTGACGGCGCTGTTCGAGCGTATGCGTAGGCGCAGGAATGAGGCCATATCGACGTTCCCATAGTTCGATGGCCCACGTCACGCTTTCAGGGAAAAGCTGTGACGGCAGCGACTTTATGATGTCCCACAGTTTGTCGTACTCACGCCCCATGATTTCGTACATCCAGCAGCCGACATAGGATTCCTCGTAGATCGGGGAAACCGTGTCAATCATTCGATTGCCGGATTCGCTCTTGAGGATGATGTCTCTTTGTGTGGCATCCATGCTTACACCGCCTTCGTGAACTCGACGCTCTTCAAGGCCGGGTAATCATCCACATCAATGGCAACGTTATTCCTTGTGCCGTTGATGTACAGCTCCTTGTAGTCAGCCACGCCAGCCGTTCCCGACAGGACGCTGCCGACACGGGTGTAGCGCACGCAGCCTTCCTGCTTCGCCTCGTCAAAATACGCAGACAGTCCAACCTTGAAAGCAGCAGTTACGCTGTCGATGTCCGCATCATCTTCAAGCGTGATCTGGGCTGTGATGGTAAGGTCAACGGAATCAGCCGTGACAACGGTCAAAATCGCCCCAATCGGGGCAAGGCGTTTGTCGCGGTTCTCCGGCGACATGATGTGATTGTAGACATCTTTTAGAGTTTTTTCATTGGCCGGGTCGCCGTTCGCGTCCATGATAATCAGCTTGACAGTTCCGGTTCCTGCGCCTTCCCATTCCGGGACGACGGCAACAGAGCCTACGCCGTCAATCTCCTTGGCCCAGCGCTTATAGTCCGCATCATTGCCGACGAACGAGGATTCATTGCTTTTATCATGCTCCATTATGCGCTGACGAAGATCCTCATCCGTTTCATCGTCGGTTCCGCCGGTAATGGCATCCTCATTCGTAATATCGGCGATACCGCCGATTGGAGACGCCATGAGCGTTACGCTGTTGGCCGGTACATTTCCAACAGGGCCGTTCTCGGTGCATTGGATGTCGATATAGACAGTTCGTTCTTCGCTGTCTCCGGGGATAACAGCATCTTCCAGCGTAGCATATTCCACGTTGGAAGTTACGGCTGTTGCGGGAGTGCTGAACACAAAGCCTTTGGGGATGAGCGTTCCTTCAACGCCCGTTACCTTCAATTTGCCAGAGGCGGCAGTGGCGGATTTACGGCTCAGACCGGCGGCGCGAGCGTGCATATCGAGGTATTCGCCATATGTCCATTCCGGAAAGAAAATCTGAATGATTTCATTCAGGACAATCATGGCATCGGCCTTTTCGATTGCCGCAGGGAACGTGAAGTCCGACGCAAAGCCACCTTCTGTCTTGTCGATGTCTCCGGGAAGATTTTCAAGCATTCTTGCCCGTATCGTTTCCTCATCCATATCGTCAAGGATTTCAGGCGGCGTATAGCTGGTTACGTTTTCCATACAGTATCTTCACCTCCCATTACGTCACGACCGTCATTCCAACATCAAAAGCCTCCCAGCTCTTCGGCTTGATGATGAAAGAGGTGGTCAGTTCGTTGCCTTTCCACAAATACTCAAAGTTGTACACCCTATCCACATGCGGGTTGCTCAAAAGAGCTTCGGAGATCGTGCGTTCAAGCGCAGACTGCACTGCATCGCGCGTCGGCTCCATCAGACAGGCTTCCACGTCGATTCCGCAGCCGTAGTAGCTCTGGCAAGCCCCTGCTTGCGTCTGAAGTGTTTTCAGCACCCACAGCATGAAAGCGTCTCTGCCGTTTACCATGACGACGCGGTTCGCACCGTCTCTGACAAAATCTCCGGTATCAAAATCAAAAAGAGGGGCTGGAAGAAAAACCTGTTCCTCCGTATCATCGGACGCCTGCATTGCAGGAATCTCGAATACCGGGTATAATTTCTGGCTTTCTGCCATTTTCACACCTCCTATCAGATGACGCTGCTTGCCGAGAGAATCACGTCCACGACCACAGCATCGTTCTGAACCCATGCAACCAGCACTCGGTCGCCAACTTTGAGCGCTTCGCGTGTGGAGACGTCCACGGTATGACTATGGCTTCCGTGGTCGCCAACGCTCCTTGACGAGGTTGTAGCCTTGACGGTACGGCTTTTCAAGTGCCGACACACAAGGTAGTCAGAACGTGGTATCGGCAGCGGATATGTGTTTGTAAGCAGAGACTTATCGCCCTGAATGACGCCAAAATCAAGCAAGAGCTCCTTTGGGATCTGCTTATCCGCAATACCCAGAAGCACGCTTGCCAGTCTGCTTACACCCGGACTGTTGTCGCCTTTGCTCATGCCGGTTCCACCTCCATCTGCATCGTCATGGTTGTCGCATTGTGCGTGATGCCGAGAACGTAGAAAAAACCGCTCAGACCATCCGTCTTCGCGTGTATTCTGTCGCCTTTCCGAATCAACGGGAAGTCGGGAGACTGAAACGTAATCGTGCGTTCAGGTTTACCCTTCTCGTCAATCAACTCCTGCGCTTCCTTCTTGGCATCGGCAAGCGAACTGCTGCCAGCCGCCTTGACAGACTGCAAGATGCCGTACTCCACGTCGCCGTCCACCGTCGCTTCAACCTTCGGGCGGCCTTCGCTGTCGTCCTTGCCGGTAATCACTACGCGGGTGACAAGGTTCGTCATGGAGAACTTGTCCTTGCTTGCCGTCAAATTCGTATCGGCTGTGAATGCGTAGATGTCAGGGTTTCCGCCCTGCTTTACAACATCCGCTTTTCCTTTGTTTGCGCGAATAATCGACTTCGCGCCGCCGAGCTTCTTTGCATCGTCCAGCGTCTCGGTCAGCATGGCAGAAATGGTCTTGCTCTTATAGAGAATTTTCTGATGGGTGACGTTTGCGCCGGAGTATTCGCCGACCGGCACATTCCACGAAGTCAGAATATCGGACATGATGCTCTGCGTGGTCTTGCCTTTGGCGTAATACTTGCTGTCCGTAGACTTTTGCAAATAGAAAAGCAGGTCGTAGCACGTCAGGACAATGGAATCACCCGCTATGCGCGAATGCTCCCATTCCCAAACCGTGCCGCGAAAAATCTCCTGCTGCCCAGCTCCCCAGTCTGCAAACAGATAAACAATCGTGCAGAGGGCGAGCGCCTGAGATAGGCGCCCACCCTCAAACGGGATGTCTCGAATCGCAAGGTTCAGCCGGACGGCAAGCTCTTTCTCGTTTTCTTCCCAAGCAATATTCTCAGCTACATTTTCGAGATGAACCTGCCGCCCATCTGAAAGAACGGCAATCAGGTAGTAGCTGATCTTTGACAAATCAACGGATACCATAAACTGCCCTCCTTACTTCTTGAGCCTGTTGAACGTATTCTTCTTTGCAGGGGTAATCTTCTTCGTAGGGATATTTATCTTTGTGGTGGTCTTCTTCGTAGTAGACTTTGCAGCGCCCGCAAGAGCACTCTTGATTGCATTGGTGACTTTGCTCAATGCGCTGGACGCGACCTTCGTCTTGGATTCAATGCTCTTCTTCACTGCATCCTTCGCCACATTGATTAGGCTCGTATTCGGCTTCGATAACGTCAGGGACTTCTTGCTGTTGGTGTTGTTCGAGGTCGTCGATTTCGCCGTAGACGAGCTGGAATTCTTCTTGCTGGAGCTATTGCTCGACGAGCCGCTGCTGGAAGACGAGGAAGATGTCGTCAGCTTGATATAGCTCGCGCTAATCCAGCCTACGCCGCCTTCGCCCTTCGGGTATACGATCTTATACCAGTTGCCGCTTTTGTCGAGTATTTCGACCTGCGTGCCCTTGCTGAGGGTTCCGTAGCTCTTATAGCTGGTTCCCGGCCCTTTGCGCACGTTCACCTTGCCGCCCGTAACAGTTCCGTATTTCTTGTTTCCGCTACTCTCGCCCGAAGATGAAGCGGAAGAAGGCGGAACAACAGGCGCTGGCGTTGTGGTCACGAACAGCTCAAGCCGCTTTGTCAGGTTGATGGTATAGGAGACGTTTCCGACGCCGTAATACTCGTAGACGAAGCTCTCTATGAACGTATCCACGTTGATGGACAAATCCGTTACCATCAGTGTGATGGTATCGCCGTTTTCCTGCCACTCTTCAAGCAGTTTGATGATTTTCGCCGGTTCCTGCCAGTCATAGACATACGAAGCGGAAGCCAGTTGGTCTGACGGGAATACACCATTCCAAGAATACCCCGCGAGTGTTGACCCACGGGGTATCTTGACTTCGCCTTTTTTGATGATGGACAAGGAGACGACGCTCGCACCAGTCTTCACATTCAGGCGGTCTGGCAACAGAGGGATGCGCAGACGCGCTCCCGTCCTTTTGGAAGTGAGGTAGAATTCCATGCGTTGCGCCTCCCTTAAACCATATTGGCAACGATGTCTTCGAGCTGCTCGGCAATCGCGTTTCCGAAGATTTCCGCAAGCTCCTTCTGCTTTCCCTTGAGCTTGTCAAGAATATCGTCGGTGCTTTCGCCGCCTTCAATCTGGAAAACAGGATTTGCTGCGACGCTGACCGAGAACGAATTGCTTCCGCCGCCACCGGTAGTCTGAATCGGTTTAGGCTTGCTGTCGCCGTCCCCGTCATCCCACACAACGTCGGGCAGGTTTTCGATAGCGCTGGAATAGGGGGAAAGAATCCCTCCGTCCGCAAACTCGGCAACACCCAACATTTCACCGGCTTGCAGCCACAGATCAATACCTCTGTCACGGCGCTTCGCGCCGAGCGGAATAATTGCTTCCGGGCCGTCTTCAGCCACCCACGAAAGCATGGCCCCATCATAGATGCCACCGTTGGCATTTTTCATCAGGGAACCAAACGACCGGGTGTGGGAATTATTGTAGGTATTGTTGTAGGTGTTGTTCGTGAGCGTCGTGGTCGCCGACGTGCCATCCAGCGCCTTCAGTGAAGTGCGGAGACTGTCAACCTGTGTCTTGCACCCACTCGCATCGCCGCCAAGAGCAACGAACGCTTCCTGTGCATCCACGAGAGAGAAGGACGAAAGATCAATTCCATTGAGAGTTTCCAGCGCAGTGTTGAGTTCATCCAGACTGCTGATTTTATCGGCGCCCAAGGCTTCCAGCGCTGCGTTGACGCTTTCCAGCGCCGCAACGCCTTCTTCAGAGGCGGCGAAAGCCGCCTGCTCTTCGGCTGTCATGGCCGTGTACTGCGTTGTTACAGCCTGTACCTGCTGCTGCACCTGCTGCATGACCTCAGCTTTTGCAGCAATCTCAACGACCTCGACAGGCTGCGTCTTGTCGCTTTCGGCGAGGTAGTCCGTCTGTGCATTCAACTGCTGAAGCGCCATCACAGCGTCTTGGAATAATTGCTGTCCGACAGAATCAAGTTCGGAATAGCTCGCGGCGATTTCCTCAAGGCTCATACCTGCCTGAGCGGTTCCCTCGAAGGTTTTGCCAGTCAGAAGGGAAACTTCGCCGCCGTAGATGCCCTTTAGCTGATCGTTGTACTTGATATAATCGGCATTGTTCGATTCCGTGCTATTCGAGGCTCTCGTTTCTGCATCCTGAATGGTGCCGAGAAGCGAACCGAAATAGGAACCGTCCAGCAACCAGTCGAACGCAGGTATGCCCTGAGAAACAAGAGGAAGCCCGTAGTTATCAATCGCATACGGAGCAACTTCATTCGTATACCTTTCCTGAATGCCTTGGATTCCGGGCATGAACGTCTCTTCGTACCAAGTATCGTACTGATCGGACGTGATTTCTCCCGATCTACGCCTTGCGTACTGAAGATCGTCCTGAGCAACCAAATTCGCTCGGTCAGCTTCGAGCTGCATCAAATTTCCTCGCGCCGTGGACAGGCTGTCCTGCACGGCTTTATCCACTTCGTACTGCTGCTGGTATTCGCCACGCCTTTCAACAAGCTCAGGAATAAGCTGACGGCTCTGGACGAGGCTGGTTTCAAGCTCAATCATCTTCGTGTTGGCCTCAGTCGCCAGCGTATCGGACACTTGCTGCTGACGTTCCTCGGTGACACGCCCAGCGTTCACGTCGTCCTGCGTGATCTGCCCGCCGCTGAGGTCAATAAGATTACCGTACAGCTCTTCAAGCTGCGCATTGTAGGCTTGAAGGTCTTCTGTCTTCAAGCTGCCGCCAGCAAACGAGAAGTTGAGCACGGCGGTCTTGTCGCCAATAGTCATCATGGCATCAGACAGTTCCTTGAGCTCGTCTATACTCAGGCCAGCTTCGTTCAACTCGGCGTTGATCTCAGCACGGCGATCTTCCAGCCGGTCATATTCGCCTGCGATTTCCTTGATCTGCGCCTCCGTCAGGCTCTGACCAGACAGCATAAGCGTGATAGCCGCTTCCTTCGTCTTCAAGGATTCGTATTCTTTGGACAAGCTCGCAATTTCCGCTTCGGTAAGCCCACCCTCAGCTATTTTCGCCTCAATTTCTACACTTCTGGATTTGACGCCTTCGAGTGCTTCCTTGTACTGCTTCACTTCAGCTTCAGACAAGGAAGAACCAGCGAGCGTCAACTCAATTTCTGCTTCGCGAGTGTAGATGCCGGACAGCTCTGTTGTGTAGCTTTCAATCTGGTCTTTCGTCAGGCTCGTTTCGGAGAGAATGACTCTGACTTCGGCTTTTTTGCCATCAATCGAACCCATGAGGCTCGAAGCAAGAGCAATACCAGCAGTCGTAAGCCCAAGCCCTTCGAGTTTTACGGAGAGCTTTTCTTCACGGCTCTTGATGATTTCAAGTTCACTCTCATAAGCCGCCGCTTCTTCCGCAGTCAACGTGCCGGAAGCAAGAGCTACCTTAATTTCTTCCTCGCGGCTCTGCAAAACAGCAAGCTGACCTGCATAGGTCTGGATAGCTTCCGGAGTTACGCTGGACGCAGCAAGTTCGGCCTGAATCTCGACCTTTCGGCTTTTCAGCTTATCAAGTTCGGCCTGATATGCCGCTATGTCGGAAGGTGTAAGCGTTCCAGCGGCAAGGGCTGCTTCAAGTTCAACTTCGCGCCCATTGAGCTTATCCAGCTCAGATTGATAGGTGGTCACTTCTTCGGCGGTCAGCGTGCCAGAGGCAAGCTGCGCTTCGATGTAAGCCTTGCGGTCTTTGATTTCCTTTAGTTCCGTATTGTATGCGGCAATATCACTTTCCGTAAGCGAAGTATCAGACAGGCGAGCGGTCAGCCAAACTTCCCGGTTTTCAATTCCGGCCAGTTCTGCTTTCAACTGAGTGATTCTATCCTGATTCTCCGAATCGTAATTGGCGATCTTGAGTTTGACTTCCTTGATGTCCTGAATCGTGCCAACCGCATCATTCACACGCTTTGCGCTGGTTTCATAGGCGGTCGCCGCGTCCTGTACTTTGTCTCCTGCGTGCAGCAAATCCTGCTCATGGCGAGCCTGAGCATTCTTGTAGATTGCATATCCCGCCCCAAGTGCCACAAGCGCTGCCGCTGCCACCCATCCCCAAACAGGAATGGCAGCAAGGGCGGTTTTCAGGCCGCCGAGAATGACGCTGGCTTTGCCGATGCCGACAGCGGAAGCTGCTGCGGTCGTTCCGACTGTCTGCACAGCAGGGGCAGCAGCCGCTGCAGCAGATGTTACGCCGCCAAACGCGGCTTTGAGTTGGCCAAAGGTTTTCACTACGCTGAACGCACCACTGCCAACCTTGAGTGCACCAAAACCAATCATTCCAGCCTTCATCAGGCCGGGCATTTTTCCAGCGAGATCGCCGAAGTCAAGCCCGCTCATGAACGCAGAAACAAATTCCTTTGCCATCTGTGCACCGGCTTTGGCGATGCCAGTGATGTTCATTCCCTCAAAGTCGATTTCTTCGCCTTTGAGTGCTGCAAACACGCCGGTCACAATGCCGTTGAGCAGTTCGCCCGCGCTTTTGCCGAACTTCGAGATGGCACCAAGCATGATTTCCTGACCGCCGCCATTCCACCAGTCATTGAACGGTTCTGCGATGATTTTATCCCACGCAACAAAGAACTTATCGGCGAATCCATCCGCATTCTGAAAATCAGCGCCGTTGAACACGCCCGAAAGAAATTCTTTGAGCTGCTTCGCTTTGGAGATGCCGCTGTCGATAAGCTGCTCAATCTTCTCCTGAATGGCGGGGATTTTCGTCGTTAGCCACTGTACGCCTTCACGCAGGTACGGATTCAGCTTGTCCATGATTTCGAGCTTGGCTGTTTCGAGCGCGCCGCCCATTTCCTCAAGGTCGCCAGCGAGGTTGTCGAGGCGCGTCTTTGCCATTTCGTCTGCCGCGCCTTTGGCGTTGTTCAGTTGCTCTGCGAAGCTCTCGTAGGTATCTGCGCCCTGATCGAGGATGCCAAGCCATGCGCTGGCGGCTTCCGTGCCGAACAACGTCTGCGCGGCCTCAAGGCGCTGGGATTCAGACAGGCCCGTGAACGACTTTTCGAGCATTCGCACGATGTCGCCGGTTTTCTTCATGTTTCCGTTTGCATCCGTAAAGGAAATGCCCAGCTCGGTCATGGTCTTCTGCATGTCCGTCGTGGGCTTCGACATACGCAGCAGAGAAGCACGAAGGGCCGTACCGGCTTGGCTACCCTTGATACCTGCGTTTGCCATCATGCCAGCCAAAGCAGACACCTCTTCGAGGCTCATGCCGAAGGTGTGCGCGATGGGTGCAGCGTACTTCATGGTTTCGCCCAGCATTTCTACGGTCGTGTTGGAAGATGTGGCTGCTTTGGCGAATACGTCTGCGGCCCGGCTGGCTTCATTCGCTTCCATGCCCATTGCGGTCATCACGTCGGAAACGATGTCTGCCGCCGCACCAAGGTCAGTTGCTCCGGCTGCGGCCAAGTCCAGCAGACCGGGCATAGCCGCAATAATCTCGTTCGTATCCCAACCAGCCATAGCGAGGTATTGCATACCCTCGGATGCTTCAGACGCGCTGAACGCAGTTGTCGCACCGAGGTCTTTTGCAGTTTGCTTTAGCTGGATAAATTCCTCGTTCGTTGCACCGGATAGAGACTTCACGGCACTCATGCCAGTCTCAAAATCGTTGTACGTTGTAACAAGGTCGCTTGCGCTCAAACCGACGCCAGCGACCGATAGCGCTATTGTGATTGGACTTGAAATCCAATTATACAGTTTCCTGAACGGTGCCGTGATGAAGTCCTTCATTCGCACAGCAACGCTCCAAGTTCTGGATACCAAATTCTTCGCGCTGTTCCAGATGTTCTTCAGGATAGGAGACGCCTTGTCCAGCGCCTCCATGATGAGCTTGAATTTTTCCTTGAACATGCCACGAAGCGTCTGATTGGTTCTTTCGACACGCTGCGTAAATCTGTCCGCACCGGTGGAAGCAGAATTAAAAGCGGAGCCGGAGCGTTCTCCGGCTTCCGCTGCCGCCGAAGCGGTTTCTTCGTATGCTTCGCCAACTCCGCTGACGGAATCTTCAAGTCTGGTGTTCGCACTTTCGGCCTCGGAAGCTGCCGCCGTCTGATCGGAACCGGCATCAGAAGCAGCGCTGCCTACGTCGTCATAGGAATCGGCAACATCAGCATTTGCGCTTTCGACCCTTTGAAGGGAACTGGCTGTGCTGGCGGCTGCGCGGTCGATAGCATCGAAGGCTTCCGTGGCGGCAGTTCTATTCTGCTTCATCCCGTTGATGATTTTCTGCAAGGCAGTTTCGAGCCGCTGCAATGCTGCGGCATCTGTTTTGTCAATCGCTTCAACCGGGATTTCGATTCTGAATATCTGCTCCACGTTTTATCGCCTCCTTTGTTTGGCGGATGCTGCTTGCCGACGCCGTTCTTCCGCCGCTGCCGCCGCTTGCTGTTCAGCCTCAAGCTGGACTTCCATGCTCTTGAGCATGAAGGTGCGAACAAAACGCGGCTTGCTCATCACTTCATCAGGGGTCAATCCCGTCCGCTGAAAGATGTGATGGAGCAGCCGCGCTTTTCCGCCAGCTATAATCAGTTTTTTACGGTGTCGTTGTAGTTGTCGTCGCTTTCGTCGTCGTAGCCGGAAAGCTGCTCGATCTGATCGACGATGGCCTGCTTCTTACCGGCGTAAGGAATCAGGTGATCGACCATATCCGTACCGGTGACAGCGTTCACGGCCTTCCACAGGGTCTTGTTGTCCCACAGCTTGGCCTTGTCCTCATCCACGGTAGCGGTATAAATCAGGCTGGAATGGTAGCCGGTCGTGTCGGTGCTTTCCGGCAGACGCATACCGCCCAGCCTGCGATTCTTCTGGTACTTGGTGTTGCGTTCACGGCACTTATCCCATTCGCGCTCGCTCAGGGGACGAATCCGGAAACGGAAAGCGATGCCGTTGAAGGACACTTCGATGGTCTTCGTATCGCTGCTCACACGTTCGGAAGTCAGAGCTTTGAGCAGCTCGTTTTCATTGATGGCGACCTCGTTCTGCATCTCTTCCTGCGTCATAGGGGCTTCTTCATAGGTGTCATTGACCTTGCTCATGTTCATACTCCTTTCAAATATATCCGTTACAGCTTGTTACAGGGCACAGGGCGGCTTTTACGCCGCCCTGTGATAGATTGTAGGGGTTGAAACGGAAGGGGCGTAGCGTCCCTTTACTCAGGCGTTCTGAAGATAGGACTGAAGCTCAGGCGGCTGGTTGACGATAAAGCTCCAAGTGCGCTTGTACAGCTCGCCGACCTTCATGTTCTGGATGTCGATGTTGCCATCGGGCACGCAGTCGCGGTAGACGGTCTGCTCTTCGGAACCATCGTAGGGGCTGCGTACCATGCCACGGAAATTCCACACGGGCATCCGGTGCGTCCGCAGACCTTCCATGAGCTGCTTGAAGAACTCCGACGTCTCAACGATGATTTCAGAGAACTGAAGCGTGACCTTGTAGCTGCTCATCGTGCCATGCTCCTGCGCGTCGCCGAGCGGCTGATAGGTCTGGTTGTTCACAGCCACTGAGGACTGAAAGCTCTCAGTGGAAACAAGCAGCGTGCCGTTTTCGTCGTAGAGGCCGCCGTCCTTGCCGGACATGACCTTGCGAACGTCCACAATAGGCGCGTTATTCAGTACAGACATGTTTGTTTACTCCTTTCCATTAGTCTTCGGAGAAGTGGAACTTGTAGGTGATGTAGACCTTCTCGATGCTGTCGAGATCGTACACATCAATGACAAACCACGCGCTGTCGCCCTTAGCGGGGTTGGCGGGATCTTCGTAGACAGCGCCAGCCAGCAGCTTGCCTTCGGCGATCATCGAATTGATGACACCGTTGGCAATCGCGATGAACGTGGCGCGGCCATTGGAATCGTTGTTCACAGAGCCGACGATGCCCTCAGTGCTGGAATTGATGCGGGTAATCAGCTCGTAGCGGGTCTTGGTGCGGCGAATCTTCTTCCAGCCGGCATCCTGATTGGAGGCAAGGACAGTCAGGGTGTTGATGCCCTGCTCAATCCACACAGCGCCAGAAGAGGAAACCGTGAATACCAGAGCGCCGGACTTCAGGCACTCTTCGACCTTGGCATTCGTGAGCGGGCCGATGATCTTGCTGGCATTGGGCACGACCTTGTGGGTCGCGCTGTCGCTCGCGGGCAGGTAGGCCAGCAGACCGGCAATCACGGCGGCAGCCTTCCAGCCTTCCTGAGCCTCGTCGTCGATATAGAAGCCGTTGAGCACATACACCACGTTCGGGCTGTTGAAGGCGGCGGCATCGGACTTGCGGGTCGCGTATTCGACGCTGGTCGGCTCGCCGACGACCGCAATACCCATCAGGCCGCCATCGGTAGCGCGATTGATGAACGCTTTGACCAGAGCATGGATGGCGGTGGCGTCAGAATCGACACACAGCACATTCCAGACGGAGGCTTCGAGAACGTCAAAAGCCGCGCTGTAATCGGCGTTCGCGATGGTCGGAGACACGCCCGCAGTAGCGAACGTAGCCTGCGTCGCAGTAGCGAGTACGCCATTACCGGCAGCGAGTTTCGCTGCGGTCACGACACATTCCGTGTTGGCATTGATAGCCGCAACCAGCGCGTCAACTTCGCCAGAATTGCCCTTCGCAAACGTCACTTTGCTCAGTTCCTTCGTGCCGGAGTAGATGATGCACTCGCGCTTCGTAGTATCGGACAGGCTGTCCTTGATGGTGACGGACAGAGCGCGGGTTCCGGCATACTTTGCCGTCAGAGAAACAACCTCGACCGCCGTAGACGTGGTAGTGTCCTTCAGCTTGGTCGTGGCCTTCGTGCCGCCGCTGCCTACGCGGACAGCCTTGATCGTGGAAGCGCCGCCAAGGAAAATCTTTTCCAAGATGGAGACGTTGCTGTCTTCTCCGGAATCGTCGCCAAAGTAGCCCGGAATCTCAGCCGGGGATTCGAGCGTGACGACTTCACCAAGCGGGCCCCAGTTGGCCTTGAACGCGACGGCAACGACGCCATTCGCCGCGCCGCTCAGTTCTGCGCCGCCGCCATTTTCCTCGCGGAAGTAAATGCCGGGGCGAACTTTGGTTTCGCCATTGGAGTATCTGCCGCTCATTTAGTCCACCTTCCTTTCTGCAAAGTCCTTGATGAGTTCTTTCGCCTTTTCGAGCGAACAGCGCGTAACATGGTTGAAGTCAAGCGCTGCGGTCGCGATGTCGGCGTTGTAGCCGAACAGATGCTGCGCATTGGCAGCGATTTCTGCGGCATCGTAGACGGGTTCTTCCACAGTCGCAGGGGCGACGATGGATTCCTTGATTTCCTTCGCCATTGCTGGTATCTCCTTTCATGTATCAGTCAGATTTTTCTGCGCTTTTCTGGCCGGATACTGGGTATGGGAACACATACGGCTGCGTCGAGCTGCTATCCAAAACAACCTGCGTTTCCTCTGTGTCGATGATCTCTCGCGGGATGTTGGTCTTCATCAGTTTGCTTCCTGTGGCGCGATTCTCGAAATGGGATTGCGGCTGCAATATTCCGAAACGCCCCTGCGCCTGAATCTGGCCTTGCGAGAGGTAATTCAAGTGAGGCTTGCACGAGTAATCCTTCAGGAACAGCGGCGACGTATCTTCCATCGGGATATGCCCAGCAAGCGCCTGTGCGGTGTTGAGCTTTACGAGATTGAACAGCCGGTCTGCGGCGGTTCTTGCATACACATGGCCTTCAAGGCTTGCGTTCAGCCATGTGTGTGTGAAGTGGCGCTGCTGGATTCCGACAGACGCAAGCCGCCAGTAGACGACAGGTCTTTCTTTCGTCGGCACTACCCATCCGGAAATCTCGTCATGCCCAATAACAACCGCGTCCGGCAGAACCTTCTTCGTCCATTCGTTCATGGCTTTGATCGGGTCGGGGCACATGGTGTACTGCGACGGGCAAGCCATGATGTCGAAGATGGTTGTGATGCCGATGGTTCTTGGTGTCTGCTCCTTTTCGTTCTTTGCCTCAAAGGCGTCAGAACGTACCCATGCGAAGCAGTACGGGTAATCGTCCGCTTGCGCGAACGTCGCGTGCAGGAGGTCGCGGAGCGTGTAGTCGATGTCTTCCGGTTCGCTGCCGTATTCCATATCACACCATGTGTTGATGGACAGCACGCCGCTGGCGTTACGCGCCGGGTTCTCCTGCATATCGACGATGTAGTCAATACGCGGATACTGCCGGTTTTCGCCCCACTTGGGGTCGTCCGCAGTGGCTGCGTGCTGATAGAAGATGGCAGGCTTCCCTTTGTATTTCGTCAGCAGCCCTGCAAGTTTCTCACTTCCAATAAGCCGCTGGTATAGCATTTCGTACAACTCCATGTGCGCCGCTCCTTTACAGATTGATGTTGTAAGGCTCGGAGTAAATCTCCACGATTTCCGGTTCGGCCTTATCTACGGTTCTCTGAGCAAACGGGCGCGGGGCGATCATGCCGCCGGGTGTGCCGTTTTCCATGTATCCGGCATACTCCACGCTGCTTTCAATGGTCGGGTTGTTGCCATTCGGAAGCGGTCGCCAGCTTCTTGCAAGCGTGCCGGTTCTCCATGCAGGCGGCTCGCCGGGCGCAGAAGCGGTGTAGCTTCCGCCGGACGGCTTTCGGTACGTCCTGCCGCCGCGTTGCCCACGCATGACTTCCAGCTCGGCATTTCGCAAAGCATTAGAGGCTCGGAACGCTCTTGAAGGCAGTTCTGACTGCACTTGCGAAATCGCTTTCTTTACCCGTTCGCTTATGTTGATGTTGAATCCCATTGAAGATCACCACGCTCTTCGCAATAGTAGGTGGTATCCACGTCGAGCTCTCCCTTGTTGTGGACGGTCTGAACACGGAAGCAGCGCGTTTCTTTGCCGCCTTTCGCCAAAACGAACGTATCCTGCTCCTTCGCAATCGGGGCGCCACGCTGGATAATCTTGTGGGAAACGGCGACGCCGGTCTGGCTGTACATCATCTTTTCCTCCGGCGTAGCGACGGACAGAATGCAGCGGACGCTCGCCTTCAGAGCAGGGGCTTTCAGGCGTTCACGCCCTCGAATGCTGCTTTCCGTGTCTTGCCCGTAGATGTTGAACGGCTTCGGAAACTGCTCTGGCCGCATGAGGCCGATTCTTCCATGCTTCAGCACTTTTTCTCACCTCTGAATGGTATGGGCGGTTTCACATATGGGTTCTGCATCATTCCGCCGTAGAAATAATGGCCGCCGTCCTCCGGGTTCCGCATGGAATCATCGACCGCGCCGGAGGTCGGCAAGATGTCGGCGGCGTCCGCTTCAGCTTTCAGGCGCTTACGCAGATCAAGCCAACGTTCTGCGCGTTGATTGAGGTTGAATTGCGTACCATCATCGCGCCAATCAGTTTCAAACGAAAGACGCATACAGACCGCATCTGCAAGCCTGAACAACGCCCGTTTCCACTTGGGGCACTCGTTGATGATCGCCTGAATCTCTTCGTCGCAGAGCATACAGCTTTCGCCTTCGTCGTCAACAAGCACGTCGCCCAGTTCGAAGCGAGCACGACTTACCGTGCGCCCGGTCAAATCGGACGGGTCGTAGGTGTACGTCATTTTGCGTCCTTCTTCCTGCCGACGGGCTTTTCTTCGGTCGTTACCTTCTCAGGTTCTGTGGCGGCTTCAACAGGCGCTTCATTCTCGCCGGGCTTATCGTCGATTTCAATCTGCACGATGACGCCTTCGCGGGTAAGCGCATGGATGCGGCTCGGTTCAATCAAATCAGTCGGGATGGTATCACCGATTTCGAACGGATTTCCGCAAAAACGACACGGCATCTTGGCGATGTACTTCAGCATGATGGATTCCTCCTTTCCGTAGAAATATGGCAAAACGCAACGGCAGAAACCACTTTGCGCCCGGAGGCCGTTGGTCAGGCGGCACATCCGGGCGAGCGGTTTCACCAATGCGAGGAGGTGAACACATTACGGCGCTCTTTCTATGAGCTTTTCAGAACCGTTGCGCGTAGCTGGTTAGGTTTGAGAAATCAGACGCATTCCTTCATGAACACGCCCAGCTCATCGCAGACCTTCTTGGAGGTATAGGACGTCAGGCCTTCGATGAACTCGGTATGCGTACCCTTTTCGCCTTCGTACTGGTCGAAGGCGAGATACTGACCATTGCCGAGCATGTCCCACGCGAAGGTGTAGCCAGCAGAGACTTCATCAATGGCAGGATTGGGAGCCGCATAAGCAAGCAGCGCGCCCTTGCTGTCACACACGAAGTCCATGTTCGTGCTGCCGTAGCCGCCCTTGTTGTAGGTGCTGTTCAGCACCACAACGCGGTCAATCTCGAAGAGTTGCGCCAGAACATTGGCGTTGACGGTCGCGGGATTGGCGGTGGAGCCGCTATACTTCACGCGGTCGAGAATGGAGGCGTTGTTCTTCAGCGCTTCGTAGGTTTCGACGCCCAGTGCAAGGACGTTCGGCCTGCGGCGGCCTTCACGCATCATCTCAACACGGCGGTCGCCGATGAACTTCACAGGGTCGCAATTGCTGTCGCTGAACTTGTAGAACTGATTGCCAGAGGGAGTGGTGGTCACACCCGCCCATTCGTTTGTCCATACGCCGGGCTTGAAATAGCCATCAGCAAAAGCGCGATCCATATGCAGTTTGAGCTGCACGGTCGCAAGACGCACCTTGGAGCGGCGCGGGTCGATGATGCCGGGAGCGGCAGAGCGCTGATAATTCAGCGTGCTGATCTGGTCGATGCCAATGATGATCTGATCGACTTCACAGCTGTACAGCTCCTGCTTGGAGCCGAACATCATAGGCGTTGCCTTGCCAAACTCAGGCTTGCGCTGCACGTTGTCGCGCGCAAGGTCGCCCTTGTCGAAGATGTAATAGTAGCTGGTGGAAAGCTGCACCGGCAGAATCGGGAAAACGAAGGGCGACACGAACCAGTCATCCGGCTGGAAATACGCGACGCTCATGTTGGTCAGGTAGTTATTCGGCTTCCATCCCTTGGCGATGTCCGCGGCGACGGAGCCGTTGGTAGCGATTTTGCTCATGTTCTTTTACTCCTTTCGGTCAAGATCAGTCGCCTCCGGCAGCGGCGGCAGCAGCGGGAACAGCGGTATGCTGCAAGAAAACCTTGCACGGTACGTCAGAAGCGCCAGCTTCAAGCGCGATGGCATTTACCACGTCGCCCGCGTCAGCCTTAACGCACTTGCCGTTGGCGTCCGTCTTCAGCAGGTCGCCCGCAGCGAACGTACCGCCCGCAATCCAGTAGCAGATGTCCTTGATCTGGACGTTTAGCGTATCGCCCGCAGCAACGTCGCCCTGATCGGCGAGAACAATGCCGATCACAGGGTCGCCCGCAGAGGGAAGCGCCAGCTTGCCGCTGGAAAACTTGACAGCCTTCATCGCAGGGTCAGTAATGGCCGCGCTCGCAGCGGCACAGATGGTCGGGCTATCGTCATAAGCGTGAGTGTTGTAAGCCATGGTTTTTCTCCTTTCTGCCGTTCAAATCAGCGGCGGGATTTCTCGTACTCCTGCACCAGCTCAGGGTGGGCGATGCAGGCGGCGTCGATGGCGTCGGCGTACCTCATGTCAGGCTTGCCCTTCATGATTTCCTGCGCCGCAGCTTCGATTTTGCCCCAAGCGCCGTCAACGGCAGATTCTCCGCGCTTGCCGATTTCCGAGAAGGTGCCAGACTTTTCAATCGCATCAAGGCTGGCGTCCAGCACGCCGATCATGTCGCTGTACGCGCTGCCGCCCGCGTTCTTGAGGCTCTTCAGCACAGGAGCCAGCTCTTCGGGCTTCTTGCCGAGAAGTTCATAGCGCTTGGCAACATCCAAAAACTCGCGATTTTCCGCGTCTTCGCGGAATTTACGCAGGTTTTCGAGTTCGGCCTTGACGGCAGGATGCAGGCCTTTGTACATGTCCTCGGCTTCGCCGGGAGTTTCAAGTGCGGGTTCGGTAATGGCAGCAGGAGCGCCGGGAGCTTCCTCGCTGCCGAAGCGCTTGGCGAAATCCTCGTAGGTCGCCCGCTCTTCGGGGGTCATTTTGCTGGTATCGAAAAACATGTCAGTTGCTCCTTTCTTGACGGTCGGTTCTTCTTCGCCGTCATTCGCAGGGGGATTTTCTTCGCTGACAGGAGCAGGTGCTCCATCGGCAGTAGGGGCATCGTCGCCGGTCGTTCCTTCCTCGATCAGCGCCGTCAGATGATCGCGCATTTTCACAAGAGCTTCATCGCCCTTCTGGATGTCCGTCTGAGCATTCTTTCCGGAAGCCCAGCTCTGAGCAGCAGAGCCAAAGGCATCGGAGAACTCGGAAACGCTCTGCTTCAGCAACGCAGCTTTTTCGTCGTCGCTCTTCTGAACATCGCAGAAGATGGAATAAACGCTGTCGGTCAGCGCATACACCATCGGCCACACTTCATCGCGCATGATGCCGTCATAGTCGCGCTTCACCTCACCTTCGGCGAAAGTGTAAGCGGCCTTCTCAACAGCAGCGCCGCCGGAGAACGCTTTGCGCACGAAAGCGACAAGGCGGTCCATGATGGACAGCGCTTCGTCCGCTGTCATATCAGTGCTGTCAGGCGGAGCATCCTTGCTCTTGGCGAATCGGACGTGTGCGTCCGGATTTGCCCCTTCATCGACCAGCGCTACACGCTTGATCTTCAAGTTTTTCAGCTTGGTAGGCATTTCACATCACCTCCATTACACTTTTTCCCTTATGGCTTGGCCTTCGATAGAAAACATGCGGTACGTTCCGTCCTTGACCTTGGCCCAAACATCGTCATCAATAACCCGGAAGCCTACCCACCATCCGTGAGGGATAGTTCCGGCAGGGATGCCCAGCAGCGCCAGCTTTTCTTCGGTGAAGACCATACTCTCCACAAGAATCGCAATATCGAAGCCACCGCGTTCGTGCATCTCGGAACCTTCCCGATAGAACTGCACGAAATCATAAGCGGCTGCTTCAAGCTCCGGCATCTCAACAATGTCTTCTTGCCAGTCAACGATCTGTTCTCCGTCAGTGCGTTCCGCAACAGAGGCCCAGCCAAAGACAAGCCTCTCTTCATCGTCACTCTTGGTGAGTTTGAAGGTGCATTGCAACGTGCCTTCGCAGGGGTCGGCTCGCGGCTGCTGTTCATGGCTGATGACGTATTCTTTGAATGTTTTACTCATTGGATTGATTCACTTCCTTGTTACGGTGTGTAACACGGTCTATACCAGCGCGTATTTACTCGGATGAGTATTTGTTGGGGAAAAGCAAAAACCCCTTATGCAGGGCTTTACGCTTGACTATGGATTTATCGGCAATTTTCGTTCGGGCGCTTTCAGCAGATACTTCACTGCGCATCGGCAGCCCGGATGTCCCGGCGGCAGGTCAACGCCAATGGAAAACAGCTCGCTCAGTGGAACAACCTCGCCATCGACCGCGCCGCAGCGTTTGCACACCTTCTCATCGTCGGCGGTTGTCCATTCCTTCATGACTTCCGGCGAAATTAGCCCTTGCTCTACGGCATCAATGATGACCATCTTTGCCGCGTTGTTGTAGGCATAGGCTGTTTCGGTTTCAGCAATCGAAGCCGCTCTCTGCCGGTGCATCTTCGCAGCGTAGGTCATTTGGCGCTTCAGGGCTTTCTTGTGCGAATAGCCCTGCTCAATCAGGTTGTCGTAAAACTTCTTCGTCTGTTGGCATTGCCACTTGGTCAATCCGATGCAAGGGCGTATTGCCCGCGCAAGCTGATCGACGGTCATCGTGTCCGTCATTGCCGCTTGTCGTACAAGGACATTGATTGCCTGATATTGCGCTGTGCTGACTTCACGAATCAGTCTGCCGCCATGAGTGGATATGTAGCGCTCAATGGCGCTGTACATCGGGTCATGCAGCTCAACTCCGTACTCGGCAATCAGGTCTTTGACCACCTGCTTGCTGGCGGCTTCCACGAGCGGCGTGTAGCTCTCGACAAGGAAGTTACTGTAATCCTGCTGCCAGTCGAGCAGATAATTGATGCTCAGACCACCGTTCAGAATTGCTTCGCGCAGTTCGTGGTAAGTGATAGCCTTCTGCTGGTCTGCCCACATGCGATAGAGGAACCTTGCCGGTTGCGGGCTTTTCCGGTCAATGAAGGACGATAGCCTCTGAAGGATGTCGTCATTGCTCATTCAAGTTCACCGCCTCTTGAGCCGCTTCTTTGCCGCTTCAGCCTCCGTATCCTCGTCTTCGGGAGCGATTTCTTCCACGTCGAGGTCTTGGCCCGCCTTGGATGCCTTGGCTTTCGTGCCAGCATCCTTCTTTTCGCGCTCTTCTTTTTGACGCTGAGCACGCATCTCCCGGTCGAACTCCTGATTTTCCTGCCGTTCCGGCAGACTGGCTACCTTGCGGCAATACTCTTCGAGGGCTTCGTCAGCGATAATGACGCCACAGCCGGTAAGCTCGCGGATATAGGCGGACAGGTCTTTCAGGTCAGGCGATTCAACGTCGCCATGCGTCAGCTTGGGGTACTCCGTAATTCCACGGAAGTGTTCTGCGTTCATGCCAACCAAACGCGGGATGCCTTGGCTGTTGAAAACCTCGCAAATGATGTCGAGGTATGCGCCCAGCGCCATGCTGAACAGGTGTGTCTTGTCGCTTGACAGGGCGAAGCTGCCTACCTGCTGATGACCAAGCAAAAGAAAATCGCTCATGGTTGACATGGCGATTCGCGTGTCGTAGCGTTCGATGATGCTGTTCGTGTCGAACTGCCGACTTCCGCCTGCACTCAGAAGCTCCAGCTTCCAGCCTTCTGGAAGCACGATGCCCTCAGTAGCGTCACGGCGAATATTGCGGACGATGGTCTCAGATCGCCGAAGCGCCTCGGCCATATCGAGGTCGTCTGTGTTCCAGATGTCTACGCCGGGCGGTGCGGTCAGGGTCGGCAGACCGGCAAGGTCGCGCTCTATGCCGACGCCTTCAATTTCCTGAATCCGGCGCTTGAAGTACCACGCACGGTAAGCACTGCGCAGAATGCTCCTGCCTTCAGGGTTGTTCTTCCGGCTCTTCGTGCGGAAGTGCAGCGCTTTGTCAATAGGGATGGTTGCCATGACGTATTTCGGGGGCGGCAGTTGCGTCATGCCCGTCAGGTTGTCATGGTCGTCGTACTCCCAGCGGAACAGCGTTTCCTGAGAGCGGATGGGGAGCTTCTGCCAGCCAATCAGCCCGTCAGTGTACTTCGAGTTCAAGCGCGGGTCACGACTGTTCCCAGCTCTGCGCTTATACACAATTTCGTGGAAAGACCAGCCGAAGGTCAGGAAGGACAAAATCTCGGAGATCGTATCCGTCCATGTATCCTGCATATCGTTCATGCAACTTTCCACGAACTCGGCACATTCCTTGTCCTTTGTGCTGTCACCGCCGGGTTGGATGCTCCAATCCGTCTGCCGGAGCAGAATTTCGATGGCATACAGAACGGCGCCGCACACTTCGTCATTCTCAGACATTTCACGGTATACCTCGATACCGCGCTTGCCCTGAAGTTCTCGCAGAAATTCTTCAGAGAACATACCGGCATAGCGGCGCTGGCCGATGCTGCCGTATTCTTTCATGCCTCCGGGCATAGGCTGTCACCTCATTTCTTCCAATAGCTCTGCCGGTCGTTGCCGTAGTCAGCCGGGGGCGCAGAGCGTCCACCCGTTGCCGACATGTAATTGATTGCCTGTGTCATCGCGTCCACATCGTCGTCGTGTTTTCCATTGGGGAAAGCTGCGCACTCTTCGATGAAGTCGTGAATCCACGGGGCGTTTTTCGGGTTTGGAAGATAGATATTCCCAGCTTCCAGATACGGCGCAACCGCGCTTGCGCGAACGACTTTGCCGCCCATTGGGGTAATCGGTATAATGCCGGGGATCTCTTTCTTCAGCATTTCGATAACTGCGGGGCCGTTTGCCGCATCCTCAATCAGCTTGCCTCGCGCTTTCGGGTGCTTATAGGACATCGTGCGTATGGCTTGCATGGTGTCCACGATACCGATCTGATCGTGAACTCGGTCTACCAGATAATAATTCGGGCCAGAACGCATCCACACATGACCGGCAACATAGTCGCTGGCCTTGCCTTCTTTGAAGGTGCAGTCCCAAGACTGAACAGCCTGAGAAACTTTTTCAGGCAGAACGTCGTAGAACTTGAACCAGCCGCGCTTGAGGATTCCACCTTCGATTGGGGACGGGTGCTGCTGGTACAGGCTTGCCCATGCGTAAGAGCCGACGGCACGTTTTGTCTGTTCGCACCATTCGTTGTCAAAGCCGTGTTCCGGCCAGAGCGGTTCACCGATCTTTCTGCCGAGCAGGTCGTTTTCATCGTCGCACACGCATGGAAGCGATAAGACCTTCCAGTCGCCAGCCTCACTTTCCAGCAGGCTTGCAGCCAAGTCGGCTTCGTGCCACCGCGTCAGAATGATGATGACCGACGCTCCGGGATGAAGTCGCGTGTAGATAGATGAACGCCACTCGTTCAACAGGTTCTTCCGATAGGTTTCCGATTCGGCTTCCTGCCGGTTCTTGATCGGGTCATCCAGAATCAGCAGGTCAGCGCCTTTACCAGTGATGCCGCCGCCGACGCCAACGGAGATCATGCCGCCCGAATGGCCTTCCAGATTCCACGAAACTTTGGATGCCGCCGTCTGAGAAAGCAGCACGCCAAACAGCTCGCATCCGTGCTCTGCAATTTTCATGCGGTTGGCGTCGCCAAATTCCTTGGCAAGATCATCGCCGTAGCTGACCTCAATCACGCGCCTGTCCGGATACTTGCCGAGATAGTAGCTGGGAAACGTCGCCGTGACCGTCATAGACTTGCCGTGACGTGGCGGCATGAAGATCATCAGGCGTTTCGTCTCGCCAGTGATGACCTTCTCCAATTCCGCACAGATGAGGTCAAGATGTCTGGCTCGTTTCCATCTGCCGTGATGGACATACTCGACGTAATCAGCATAATGCGTCCGTGCGAGCTGTCGCTTTGCGGCTTCAGCTACGGCCTGAATCTTCGCCGGGGACAGGTGTCTCTTTTCTCGCACTATTCGGTTTCGGGCCGGGCGAGCGCAGCGAGATTGCGCAGGTCTTCTTCGCTCATGTCGCTGAGATCAACCTCAGTTTCCGTCCTGAGCGTAATATCCTGCTTCTGCGACCATTCGCCCGTCTTCCGCTTTCTGTTGTTGAGCCAGTACATGATTGCCATGACGTCCGGCGGCACGCGCTTTTTTACAGTACGCACCTTCACCGGCTTCACACTGCCATCAGGGTTGTATTCGAGAATCCGCTCTTCCTCGGTGTGGTCGAAACCGGTGCAGCGTTGGAAAAGGCACTTTTCTACTTTGGCATCCGCCGCTTCCTTAGCACAAGCAAGGAGCTTGCCAAACTCAGAAAGCACCTTTTCGCCGTTTTCATCGGTTATAGGCTTTCCGCTTGCATCCGTCTCATACTTCCAGCGATTGATTGTCCGCTCCGAGACGTGAAAAGCGTCCGCAATATCCTGATCGGTTGCGCCGCGAATGGCGAGTGACCACGCCCAGTCCATATGGATATCGGGATTGAACTTTGTCGGTGCGGCCATGCTGTTTCACCACTCTTTCTGCACACCGCGTCTTACCCGGCGAGGTAATCCGCCGCAAGGTACTCAATAAGCTGCCAGCGGTTCCGCTTCGTGACAACGCCTTCCTTCTCAGCCTTCTTAAGGGCCTGTTCGATTACTTCAGCGGCCTCCTTAGGAACGGAATTGCTGCCAAAAATCTTGGTCAGGTACGTCCATTCTCCGGCAGGGTCATAACCTGCGATCTCCATCTTTTCGTTCGTCGCTTCCACCATAGAAGCAACCGCAGCACCAAGATTGCGAACATCCTGAAACTGCTGATACTTTGCCAGTGTCTCGGCAAACTGCTTTCCCAGCTCGTAGGGAGCCGTGCCGATGACCTCAGCGCCCTGCTTTTCAAGGTGCTTCACCAGCAGCTCAAGGTTTTTGAGCTGATACGGCAGGAAGGCGAACGTGATCGTCTTGAAATCAAACTGCACCGCAGGGGAAATGAGCTTGTCGAACTCCGCAGACGGCTCTTCCAGAATGTCTTTGCCGACAAAGCTCTCCAACATGTCGTCCACGTCCGAGATCATCTTTGCAATCTCGCGCAGCGTGGACTGGTCGTCAAAGCCAGAAATCGCGTTGTGGGCAAGCTGTTTCGCTGCCTCCTGCGACTTACTCAAGCCGGACACATCCAGCAGACAGTAGATTTCCTTGAGGCCGGCGGCTCTTGCGCTCTTGATGCGATGATGCCCGGAGATAATCTTCAGCTTGCCGTCGATCAGGGCGACAAGGGGCAAGCTCTCAAGCTGTCCGCGCTTCTGGATATTCGCCGTAAGCTGGTCCTGCATCTGGTCTTTCATGATGCGAGCGTTGACGTTCTGCTCGACCAAACTGTCAAGCTGAACCTTGACAATCAACAGCCCGGAACCCATGTCGTGGATTACTTGGTAGCGTTTCTCTTCGTCTGCCATTCTTTCTCCCTCCTAAGCCATTCTTTCAGCGTCTCAGCTTCCGTGCGCCCATCAATGACCGGGGCTTCATACGTCAGCTTGTATCCGTTGGTCTTGTCCTTCTTTCGGTCAACCAGCTTCATGATGCCGCGTACTTCCTTGTTTTCAGGGTGCTTGGTGAGCATTGCCGTTCGGACGCTGACAAGGCGTTCCTTGTCGAAGTCATTCACGATAGTTTCGCAGAAGTGCCTGTTCTGGGTCAGCATGTACAACAGCCGTCCAAGCCGGTACTGCTGGTGCGGAACCTTCATCACATACCAGATGAACAGTGAATCCGCCTGAACCTTCGAGATGCCAAAGACGCCCGCAACCATCTTGTCGATGAGTACGGCGAAATTGAAGGTGGCAGAGCTTCCGACGAAGTTGTGCGTCCAGATTTTGCGGTAATACTGCGTATTCGCTGCCTTTACCTTGATGATCTTGAGGTCGGATGCCTCTGTGATCTCATGGTCAGTCGGCATGATTGCGCAGGGCAGCGGTTCCAAAGCACTATCAGAAGGACGTTTGATCTTCTTTCCGTGAGCGAGTGCTTCGGCTTCGTCGCCTCGGTTGGAACAGACGTAGGCGTTCATGCCCTTGCGGGTTTCGCCGCGAGCGAAGATTGCTTCACCGATATACTCACCGGCGGGCTTTTCCTGATAACAAAGCACCAGAGCTTTCGCGTCGGCAATCATCTCGAACAGCTTCCCGTGGCCGCTGTCCGGGTCGAACAGCTCGTATTCCGGTTCCTTCCACGTCATCAGACCGCCTGTGTCATAGTAGCGCTCGTAGCCGCTGAAGTACGTCGGCGGATTGACCACGACGATTGCGTGCTCATCATCCAGCGCCTCGCGCATGTGGACGAACATATCCAGCGGACGGTAATTCATGCCGCCAAGCCGCGCCTTGCACCGCGCAAGCCCTTCGTTGATCTGGGCGACGTACTTCTCTCGCTCGAAGCTCAGGTCATTCAGCAGGTTGTGAAAGTATTCCGTGCCCGCTTTCTTGGCCGTGCGAAGGTAAAGCTGCGCGTACAGTGCGGTTGCCGGGTCGAGCAGCTCTTCGTCAGAAAAGCCCTTCGCCTTGATCTCAAGTTCGTCAAGCGGCTTTCCCATGATCGAATAGCCAAGAATCGTCGGCATCATCGACACGTCACTCGTTTCAAGCTGGCTCGTTTTGTAGCCGGTATCGACCGCGAGATTCGACATGGCGAACGTGCCCGCGCACGGCTCAACGAACCTCGTATATCCGGCCTCACGCGCCGTTTTGAAGAGCTGACAGAGAAAACGCTGCTCAACTGCACCAAGACAGCCAAGGAACATTTCTCCGGGGTTCATGTACATCATAGCTGTCACCACCTTGATTTGAGTAAAAGAAAACCAGCCTGCGACGTGACCGCAGACTGGTTCGTAATTGATCTGGACCGGCGGGACGGATTGGCTACCACCATTTCCGTTCAGGAATGAACGGCGTCCTGCATTAGACTACCGCCGGATATTGAGGGGCGGTAACACGCCCCTCTCGGATTTGCTCACCAGCGACCGTTGCCGAACATGCTCAACTGCATTTGTTCCGCTTTGCGGTCTTTGATGCGCTGCTCCGCTTTATTGGGCACTGCTGGCACAGCCGCGCTTGCCCTCGTCTCTTTAGCCTTCTGAACGCCCGTGCTTCCCTTGACCTTGACCGTGGTTGGGTCAGGGAGTTCGTCGGCAATCTCGCCCGTCTTTTCGAGCAGCCACTTCGCAAACATCGTTCGGTGGCACCACTGCAACGGGTCGCGCACGTCCTCGTAGCAGAGAAGGACGACCGGCTTTCCGCTGTCGAAAGCCTGAATCTGGCGATAAATCCGATCTATGCCCACCCGGTCAAGCCGTTCACGATACTTGTGTTCGTAAACATCCTTGCTTTGGATGTTCAGCAGACCATAGGGCATCAGGTCGTTTATCGCCCCGGCAATCTCATAGCCCAGCGGCCACTTCGGGGCGCCAAGGCTGATTCTGACTGCCGTGTACTTCCCGGATTTCAGCTCCGGGTTGGAAAACCTGCTCGTGTAAAGCATCTAAACGTTACCGCCTCCGGTCGGTTTTTTCGGGCTGACATAACCTTCAAACGCCTGATATAATCATAGCACCTGAAAGCCGCCCTGTGAAGTCACATAATCCGGCTACTTTCCGGCTACTTTCCGGAATCAAGCCGCGAGGTCCTGAACCGTGCAGCCTTTGCACCAGAGATCGCGCTCAATTCTGAGCCGGTACGGCGGGCAGACGGTGTTTTCCAGCTCAGAGAGAAGGACGGCTCCCCATTCCCACTCGAAGATGTGGCAATAGCCGTGAAGCAGCCAGTCGCCGTCTTCGAGCTTCTCGCCCTCGGTAATCAGCCACGTTCCTGCGCCGCAGGGGTTGAAATACTTCACGATTACCTCCGCATCCATGTTGCCCAAGGTGCTGCCGGTTTCCGTCTTGAGCAGCTTCTTCTCAATCTCCTTCGTCATCAGCTTCATGGTTCTTTCCTCCTTGACGTTTCCTGCCTTACTGTGGTACAATCAAGGTGGCCGGGGTAAGGCTCCCGGCTCACCTTTCTTGGTGTGGTAGCGGTTCGCTTTGCGAGGGTGGCCGCTACTTTTTTATTTCGCTTTCGCCTGTCGGATAAGCTCTGCCGCTTCTTCAGGCGACTTCGCTTTGCTTTCTACGAGCCGTGCCAATGTCTCGAGGAAAGCGTTGAACTCAGCGTTGGTCATTCCGCCCTCCATTGTCCTCCCTCCTTTCTCAAGAACAATTACTTGTTCTGCCTTACAATTATATTATACACTATTATAGGATATTTGTCAAGAGATACAGCTCAGAAAAGCGCCTATAATGGCGTTTTTTCATTTGATCGTAGACTGATTTTACGGGGGCGTACATTGCCTTGTTGCCCTTATATGTATTATATAATATAAACACTACTACACATACACACGGGTCTATTATCTATCTCTATATATATTATAGATATTGGGAGGGGGAGCTTTTCACTTGACTGCAAGTTTCAGAAAACCCCTCTCCCAACGGTCGAGAATGAATTATGTCGCTATCCGATAAATCTTTTCGAGTGCCCTGTCCCGAATCTTCTTCAGCCCCTGCTTCGAGTAGACCTCGCCGAAGCGCTGCTGGTAGGCGTAGATCAGCTCCCGCCAGAATGCGCCGCCAATGGTCTTGCTCTCGATCACGAAGCGCTCCTTCTCGGACAGCCCTTTGAGCCACGCAGTCACGAACACGACGGTCGGTGTCTTGCGGCGAAGCTCGTCCTTCTTGCTCGCGATCTCTTTCTCGATGTCAACGATGTAATCCGGGACATAGCCGTCAGCAAACTTGATGGCGATTCGTTCCGTCGGACTGCTGACGCTTGTGCCATGTGGCATACCGGATAGGTTCTGAGAGCCGGACAGTGCGTCCGTCATCATCGTCCTGCGCAGATCGGCGGCAATGCGCTCCAATTCCTGAATCTCCTGTTCGAGGAACTCACATCGGGCCGTATATTCGCGGTAATTGCCAAGCATCAGATCGACGCTCTCTTTTTGCATTGCCTCCGCACCTTGCCTTTCTGTTCGCGTTCATCATTTCCATTCTGTGCCCTCTGATGGGCCGGCGGCGATCAGAACGGCAACTCGTCGTCATCCACCTGTGTGAAGCCATCGGAAGAACTGCCGCCGGTATACTGCTGAGATGAGCCCTGCTGGGCCGTCTGCCCGCCGCCGTTATGGGCATCAGATCTGTTGCCGGACGGCAGGAACATAATCTCCGTCGCCACAATCTCAAAACCGTAGCGCTTGGAGCCATCCTGTGCTTCGTAGGAGTAGGTTTGCACCGGGCCTTCGATTGCTACCTTGCTGCCCTTGCTCAGATACTTCGCGCAGTTCTCGGCGCGGTTCTTGAAGGTCTTGACCGGCAGGTAATCCGCGCGGGATTCTCCGTTCGCATCGCGCATACGATTGACGGCGACGGTGAAGGTGCAGACCGCCACACCGCTCTGAGTGGTTTTCAGCTCCGGGTCGCGGACAAGGTTGCCGACGAACATCGCTTTATTCATTCCATATCACTCGCTTTCCATTGAAATCATTTGAAATCAAATGCTATCAGATGTCAGCAACGCTTCCCGCCGTGGCGGTAGGGTCTGCTCTTGTTGTATTCGTGCTTTTCAATCATGACGGCCTTCGGGTCTTCACAGCCGTGAGCTTCGAGCCAGACGAATACGCGGTAGATGATTGCTACAAGATGGCACATCGCTTCATCCAAACGCGCACCATTTGCTACCAAAGTGCTCTCCATCGCGTGCGTCGTCATGGCATGCAGCCTTGCAACGAAGACCGGAAATGGAGTTGCTTTGAAGGTTGCTTCAACACGTTCTCGCGTTTTATCACTCGGGCGAATGAATTCATCAAAATCCACATCATCCGCATCGGAATCCAAGGTGAGTACACTGCCCATGAAATCCAGAATGCGAATGCAGCCGTCAATCAGCTCAACAGCGATGCCTTCCGGCTTCTTACCACGATGTGAGCATTTCTCCCGCGTTTCATAGTTCAGGCAATCGTTCTCGTCTTTCGGGTCGCAGGGGTGTCCGTGACCGTCAGGCTCACATTCGCAGCAATGATACCACTCCATCGGCCTTCCGGCGCGGTATTCCTCAAGAGCTTCGCTCCATTCAGAGTGAATAAGGGCAAAAATCTCGCTGACGCCTCGCTCAGCATCATACCAGCCGTGATCGACGGCGTTCTGATGAACTCCCTTCGCAAATTCTCCAAACTTCATCCTCTATTCTCCTTTACAGCCAAGTTTCAACGATCACCGGGTCATCATCCGGCGATTTTTGCACACAATAGAATCCTTCGGGAATGGTGGCCCTTGCTTCATCCAGCGTGTCACGGATGGTAATCAAGCGCATTGGCCTCGTCCCGTCGAACAAGCGCACAACATATTTGCCGGGGAAATCGCGCGGGTTTTTGTAGACGGTGAAGACCGGGAATATCTTCAGCTTCTCATGCCAATTCACGCCGCAAAAGCTATCAGCAATGATGCTGGTGTAAGCATCTTTTTCCACACGCCGCATTTGCATCCGCTCAAAGATATTCGGGCCGTTACTCTTTTTCGGAATCGTCCGCATCTTCTTCGACTTTTTCACAGCTTCCTCCAATCGTCATTCCGGCAAACGGGCATTCTTTCCCGTCGTCCGGGTAATCGTAGTGATACGTTGCTTCGATGTCGCGCCGCAGTTGGCAGCGCCGGGCATCCTTTCCCGCCTTCTCACAGCAGAAGCATTCATAACCAACGACTTTTTCCATGATTCTTTCCAGTGCTCGTTGGGGAACGTAGGTGAGCAGATTCCCATCATCGCGGCTCGGAGTAATTTCCGGCTTTACTTCGACCACAATCCGCGTATACTTCAGCTCCTTTGAAATCTGAACCAGCTTGTTCTTCGGAACCGTCGTCAGAAGTTTCCGCACGAGTTTCTCTGCCACGGACTGAATCATGCGATAGTCGCGGTATGCTCCCGGAATGCTCCGAACCCGCTTGTCGAGTTCGCCAGCGCAGTTGTTGAACGTGCTGACGACGCCGAACAGTTCGCGAAGCGCGTAGTATTCACGGCCAGACAAGGGAAAACGGTCAGGAACAGGTTGCGCCGTCGGTCGTTTTATCTCCCGGCTGTTCATCCAACAGCCTCCTTTCGAGCATGGTCACACAGTTGTCGAGAGTGTCGCGTTCGGCTCGAATAGCCCTATACTCCCGCGCCAGAATTTCATGCTGCCCCTGCAGGAAGCGGATTCGTCTGCCATAGCGGTCGCGGTCATGTTCTGCCTTTGCCAGCTTCCGGCGCGTTTCTGCATGGGCGCGGCGCTCAAGGTAAAGCTGCGCGGCAAGACGTTCTTCAAAGGTCATCGGTACGTCCTCCCGGTACGTCTGTCTTTGACCTCGATGCGGGCAACCAAGTCGAAGTCCGCAAGGTCAATCACTGTTTTGATGGACTTAATCAGACGATTGCAGCGCAGGTCTGCTTCCTCCGTCTCACGCATGACGTTTGTGAGCGCATCGTGCGTGGTCAAATCCATGTATCCCTCCGGATTACGCAGGGGGATACGGTTCTCATCGCTCATCCTCGGATGCACCTCCCGCAGGATTCCGGTTCATGGCACACACCGCCGTGCCATACGCAATTCGGGACGAGATACTGCGCAATCTCCGGGCACACGCGAGCAGCTTCAGCACACATCAACTGCGCAACCTGCTGCGTTTTCTCGGAAGCCTTTCCACATAGCCGCTTGTTTGCGACGTTCATGAGTTCTTCGGCGTTGCAGTAGAAGATCATGTGGACCGGCGTGGTTCGAGGCGCTTCGTCGCCATCTATCTTATCCTGCCGGTCATTACGCAGACTGCTGATATACGGCTGCGCGTGGACGTGACGGGCGAAATGGGTGGAGATATTGGACGGGACGTTCTCCACCAGAAATGCGAAGTTCAAAACCCTCACGGGGGAATGACGAGCATTGAGCAAAGAACTCAAGAGCTTAGACGACGGAGGCAACGACGGCATCTCCGTTTTGCCCATCGTAACCCACACGCAGCGCTTGAACAGCATCAACTCTCGTTCTTCAGGCCAATAGATGGCGGTGACTTTGGTTTCCGGTTTGTCTTGCATATCACAAGCTCCTTTCATATGCCTTTATGTACTCTCGTGGAATGCGACCGTGGTGAACGCGCCGGTTTTCCGACTTCCGTAAGCCCGTTGCGCAAGATGCCCTTGATGTGCCGATCTGCGCAAAAGTGATAGAACGTCATCGGCATCACCTCCCGAAAGCCAGTAGGAACAGCTTGTAGATCACCGCAGGATAAGCAATCCAGACGAGAACGATTGCCGACCACTTGAGGAATCGCTCTGACCGGCTGGGTTTCAGTTGGGCTGTGGGCATCGGCTCCCACGCCTCGTAGCCGCCTCCGGCTTTGCATTCGTTTTCGACGTTCAAACGGCAATCGACGCCGCCGATGCTGTTCTTGCATCCTTCGCACGGACAATGTTTCATGGTTTCTTTGTCTCCTTTCCTGCAAGCAGACCATCGAAAATGCTGATCTGCCGCATGTTCTTCGGCGTTTTCTTCTGCCCCATGCTCGAAATACAGGGCTGTTTCCGTGCTGTCCGTCGTGTTTCCCGCCGGGATAACCTCGTAGTGGTTTCCGGTCTTGCGAATGCAGCGGGTGCAATGTACCCAATCACCGAGTTTCATCCACGGCCACGCTTCCTTCCGCAGAGTCATTGCTCCACGGTCTACTCGCTCGTTCTTCCTCGGACGGTTTGCTCAGCCAGCATCGCCAATTCTTTCGGTAGTCCTCCAACGGATAATCGGTGATTTCTCCGTCTCTGCTTGCAAAGGCGATGCAAGGGCAGTAGCTGTTCGCATCATCGCAAACCTTGCCATAGACCAGCATGGCGACCACCGGAAGCGCTTGCCCGTCCAGCATTTCTTCCATCCATATGACTTCAGCCTTTTCGATTTCTTCCGGCTTCAGCACGCGGCTCGCAGGTTTGGCGCGGTTCGCGGTAGTCTCCCAGACTTCGCTCACCGTTTCGCATTTCGGGCTGCTGCTCTTACACTTCGGGCACAAGAACTCAAGATAGCCCGCCCATTTCGGACAAAGGAACATTTCGGCTCCGCAGTATGGACAACGCGGAAGTTCTTTGAAACTGGCCATTTTATTTCACCTCCCAAGGAAATTCCTGCTTGAAGTCGTCGCCCATCAAGTCGTGCAAGCTGTCTTTCATGAAGAGTGGTTTCCCGCGCCGCTTGCACTCTGCGGCGATTTCATCAATCCATTCCTTACAGGGCGCAACCTTGCCTTTTCGATTGCCGGTTTCTGCGCCTACAATCACCCAATCAGGCATTTCCTGCATGGTTCCAACCGGTTCGATAATCGGTTCTATGGAGCAGAACGTATGCGGATTGTCGTCAGGCATCCGGCTGAAAAAGAATGGTTCGTTTGCGCCCGTTATTGTTGAGCCATACCAGAAAGAATCACGAACGCGCAGAATACCGTTTCCGTACAGGTCTACATATCGTTTCGGGTTCTTGGTGAGAAACAGATACCGATGCTGAGGCGCCGCCTCGCAAGCTTCGAATACCTGCTCAATCCATTCGTCCGGAACCCACTCGCCGAAGAGGTCGGCCATGCTGCACACAAAGATGGCGCGGGGCTTCTTCCAGCACTGCGGCTCATCCAATTTGTAGCGATGGAAGGTGGGATCAAACGCAAATGGATAGGGCGCTTTTTTGCCGCTGTAAGCATCTACGAGCGGATAATCAAGCTCATGTGTATCACCCTCCGCATGCAACCGTACAACGTCATACATTCCATATCGATTTTCCAGTTCATCTTCGTAATCCACACCGCCGAATCGCTCTGCAATCTTCCGCGCATAGCAGTATGCGCATCCGTGCAGGCAACCCGTTACTGGATTCCATGTGCTGTCGCACCAGTCGATTTTCGTTTTCGCACCCATGTGCTACCTCCTTATTTCGTAACCGACGTCAATACCATCGGCCACCATTCTCGCACAGTATCGCTTCATGGTAACGTAGTCGCCCGTCTCTATTGCTTGTCGAAGATCAGCGCTCCTGCCCGATTGATTCATGCTCTTTGAGTTGCCGAGAATAGAGAGGGCTTTCCTTGCGCCTTGAAGAATTTCGCCCTTCCTTGCCATGAAGTCGTTGGGAGCCTCCGGCGGAAGGGGTACGAGATCGACGCTTCCATCGTCAATCAGTCTTTCGCAGTCGCTGAACATCGACAACTGCACAGGCGCGGAAGACAGTTCCTTCAAGCGCCTATTCGCATAGATGATGTGGTTCCGCACCAGATTCAGATTGACGCCATCCGGCCAGAAGGGGTCATTGCTTCCGTTTTTCCTGATGGCATTCCATCTTTCCAGCTCCTTCAGGGCATCGGCTCTGATGGATTCAGCCGTTTCTGCCATTTGGCATCCTCCCTTCTCGGACAGCAAGCGGAGCGTCCTTCGGTCAGCGCTTTCAGGCCCTTCATTGCTCCGCTGACATCACCAGCGAGCACCTGCCCTTTGAGCGTTTTCATCTGCTGAGAACTCAAGCGCGAGCGCTGGGCTTTGATTGCTTTGAGTGCATAAGCGATGGACACGTCCATGCTCACCACCCTTTCAGCCAGTAGAACGCCCTGCCCAACAGGTTGCTGACGGTTGCCAGCGGAAACATAGCAACGAGCACGGGCAGGAGGACAATATACGCCACGAACCGGAACGTGAACCGCTCCACCGCCCATATCGCGTAATGGTTTCTCATACCGGCCTCCCTCAGCGAACAAACATCGTCGCCTTGCCCTGCGTCTTCATCCGATTGGCGAAGACAGATTCAAGGTTGAGCTCGCGGCGCAGTTCCTCATTGTCCGCCGCCAGCGTGTCGATCTGCTGGCGGAGTTCTGCGCGATACCGCCGCTGGGCGTCGCTCTCATAGTCGCGGCCCTGCCGGTAGGCATCCTTGCAGGTCAAATCAGAAATCCTGCGGTTGCTTCCTTCGAGCTGCCGCTCGTACTGCGCCCGCTGCTCCCTGAGCTTCTTGTTCATCACATGAACAAAGATCAGTGCGGACGCTCCGCCAGCAACGTATCCGACAATCAACTGCCACATACCTACGTTTCCTCCTTGTGATGGGGTTGTTTTTGCATTTCCTGTGATTATATTATACTGCATTATCTTATATTTGTCAATGGGTATGGCGCAAAAATTTGAGTTTTCACTCAAATAATTTCGCTCTATCCCGTTCGATTTCTTTCTTGTAGAGGTGTGTATAACCGACCGCAAACGCGGCCCAAACGTCCTTCGCAAAGCCGTAGAAGAAGTCCGGCTGTTTCTTTGTGCCTTTGCCATTCTTCAGATCATGCTCCGCAAATCGGTCAATCAGCGCCCTGCGGATATTCGCATCCCCGGCGCTCATATTGTGACAGATAAACTTCTTTTCTTCAGTCCGAAAGACGTACTGCGCGTCAGCTCCGCGCACGTCCTTGATGATCTGGCTGAAGCGTCCAATCCATTCGCAGGTGTCGAACACTTCTCGCCCGACGGCCATGCCGTAACAGGCGACGCGCTCAATAACATACTCATCTGCGGAGAAGCGCTTGTCCGTTTTGAGCATTTCTTCGAGGGCGGCGTTCTCTACTTTCCCAAAGTGGAGCGGCTTGCAGTCCGCCGACTGCATGATGACATAAGCCGAATAAACATTTCCGGGGTCAATCGCTGCCAGCAACACGCAAGCCGCCTCCTTCAGTCTCCAAGCAGGATATTGTTGATTTCGTCATAGTCTTTTTCCGCCGTGTTCCAACGCCATGACGGGCCGGTAAACTCGACTGGGTGGCAGATTTCAAAGATCCTCTCGTACACTCTGCGCTTCCGCATGTTTGGTTCATGCTGCATCTGATAAAGGCTCAGGTTCGTTGTAATAATCATTGGGCGTTTCGCCCCATATCTGCTGTCGATGATCTCGAACACCTGCTCCATTTTGTAGTCAGTTTCGCGTTCGGTTCCGAGATCGTCAATGACAAGCAGCCTTGCCGCATTCATCTTGCGGACAAGCAGCCGCTGTTCCTCGGCTTCCTTGGAGAACGGGCCGGAGGCGGAAGTCAGCTTAATGATAGAAGTCACAATCAGCGGCACACGCTTTTTCAGCAGGGCGTTGGCAATGCAGGATGCGAGATAGGTTTTGCCGGTGCTCGGTTCGCCATAGAACAGCAGCCCCTTATTCCGGGCATACATTTCCTCGAACTTTTCAACATACCGCTTTGCCAGTTTGAACTGTCTCTGATTATATTCGTTGATCTGGAAGTTATCGAACGTGCTTTCCTTGAAGCGGTCGTCAATCAGGCTGAATGAGAACAGATCGTCGCAGCGTTTCTGTTCCTCGCGCCGCACCTTTTCCTCTTCCTCCCTGCGGATTTTCTCTTCTCCGCAAGCGCAGAGCGTCGGAACGATACGCTCGCCAAGATAGGGGACATTCAGCTTTCGTTCCTTGCGTTTGCCGCATACGCCGCACACAAGCAACCCCTCTTCGTTGCGATAATCGCTGTTCTCTTCTTTCGGGCAGTCGCAGCCGACCATATTCACCAAGGACTGCATCATTGCTACACCTGCCGGGGTCATTTTATCGTCCATAGCCGTCACCTCTTAAAAGGATTCCCGCCCGTCGGTCTGTTGGATGGCGGAGCATAGGACGTGCTGCTTCCACCCTTGCCTTTGCCATTGTCCTGCTCCCTCGCAAGCCAGCCATTGATGTACCGCTTGATTCCAGCCTTCGTTTTGCGGCGCGTAGGATTGCCTTCGAGCCAGCCCGCCGCATTTCGCAGTTCCTGCATAACGTCAACCGCAGGATAAAGAGCCTGATAACGCTCGGCTTCAGAACGAGTGACCTTATACGTTCCGCCGTCGTTCAGCACCATCTCGACAACAACCGGGTCATCGGCGCTCGGCTGATTTTCTCTGCCGTCATGCGTTTCCGCCTGTTTGGACGTGCATTCGCCTGCTTGCGCTTGATTGCAGTTGATTTCAGGCAGTTCCTCGTCTGCTTCCTCCGGACGCGGATATTTCGGCTTCTTGGCTCTGATTTGCTGATTCCGCTCCCAGCCGGTCAGGTGCAGATACGGTCTTCCTTTGCAGTGGTACACCTCTACCAAGCCTTCCTCGCACAGGCGCTTGAGCGCTTTTTCAACCTCGCTGTCCTTCATCGTACCGCAGCGCAGCGTAAACAGCTTTGCCTTGAGGACGGAGACGCGCCCGTCCATCAGTCCATAATCATCGACGTTCACGATCAAACGGTAAAAGAACGTTTCTTCAAACGCGGTCAGCCGGTCGATCTGCTCGTTTGCGCAAATACCCTCCTTGATGATTCGGTTCGGCATTGTCTGTCATCGCCTCCTTCCTGAAGGCCGGAGCGGTATGTCCGCCCCGGCTTTGCTGATTGCTTACGCGAGTACGACTACGCCGTAACCGTACAGCTTGCTTTCGAGATAGTTCTTGATGTTCGCAACCGCAGCGTTCTTCCAAGCGCCGCCATCGGCTTCAAAGAGCGCGACATCCGCGTCGCCATTCACGCGCAAGGTGAAATTGCTCTCCGGCTGGTCCACCTCAGAGAAGGTACGCATAGGCTTGAGGGGAACCGGATTCTGAAGCGTGACGTTCTGTGCGAGTGATACGCCCTGCTTGACGGTCAGCACCTGAGATACGCCATCGTCGGTCACGTTGCAATTCTGCTCTTTCGTCAGAGACTTGACGATCTTGAAAAGCTCCGCTCGCACAGGCGTTTCAATGAAGGTGGAAAGAAGCTGCACGTTGAACTGCTCGATGTCCATGTAGCTGTCGAAGCGGATGTCCGGCACATGCGCCTCCACGCAAGCGATGCAATGGCGAGCCTTCTTGTACTTCGAGGGCTGAGACATCAGTCTGACAATGTGATGATTCACCACCTGCAAAATCAACCGGTCGCCGCCCTTTGCTTCGGAATCAAGCTGCGGAATATTGCCCTCGGCATTCTCGCGAATATAATCGATCAGGCCGTCAAGGGTGAAGAAAACATACCGCTCCGGGACAGGTTCGTCGTCCGGAATGGGCGCCGTAATCGGGCGCCAGCGAAGGTTACTGCTGTCCCAATAGTGCTGAACGCCGTCAATTTCAATGAGCTTTTGGTTTACCGCCAGCTCGTTCTTTGCGTCGTTCTTGCCCTGGGATACCAGATACTGCGCCAGCTCAGTGGCGCCGTTGAAGAAACCGTTACTCTTGGGTTCGATGTTGGGGGTAGTAGCCATACGTCAATCATCCTTTCTCGTTCACTTGACTGCTTCGAGCCGCCCAAAGCTGATGGTGCTGGGCAAAGGGGCTTCATTGCCTTCCATGTCAAGCTGCCCCGGAACCTGCTCCGTGCGCTCCGTAGCAGTAATCGTGCCGTCTGCGCCGAGACTGAGCATGACCGTCTGCGTAAGCGCCACATGCGGTGCGAGCTTGGAGGACACATTCACATGGAACTGTACGGAATCGCGCCGCTCATTGGGAACGATTTTGACCTCCATCACGACCTTCCGCGCTGCGGTCGGATTCGTGTTGGGGTCGTAGACGTTCTGCCACACTTTCGTAAGCTCCTGATTGAAGCGTTCCTCCAAGCCTCCGTCCATCAGGTCGGACAGGCTTTTGATGGGTCTTTCAGCCATTGCTTATTTCTCCTTTCCCTCGGACGGTACAGGCTTGTCCGAACCGCCTTCGATTTTTGCCGGCTGCTCCTGCGTGCCGAAGCTGGCAATCAGGCTCTTAACCTCTTCGTAGCGCGCAGCCGGGGTGTCGGCAAACTTCGCAATTCCGGCCTTCTTGAGCGCGTCGCTGATTTCGCCCTGCCGTCCGGTCGCCTTCGCCGCCTCCATGAGCGCAACAGCCTGTTCCTTGCTGACAGTGGCGTTCTTGTCGTTGCCCGCCAAGTGAGGGAAAACCTCTCCGATAGGCAGAACACCGTCGTCGATGGAGTTTTTCAGCTCCTTCAACCGCAGCATGTGGTCGGCAGACCAGTCCTGCTTTTTCGCGTTCAGGTAATCTTCCAGATCAGCAAGGCTGATGCCCATGCGCTCGTAGATGCGGACAGTAGCGGAGATCAGCTTCTCGCGCTGCTCCTTGTCGGCCATCTTCTCAGCAAGTCCAGAAGAAGCCGTTTTGCGGCAGGCGGCAACGGCAATTTGCGTAACATCGCCCGGAACCATCTGCAAGATGCAGGCACGAATGCGGCGTGATGCCATGTTCGCTTCGAGTTCGTAGATGTCGCGGTCGTCCGTCAGCTTATAACCGCCGTTCTTGGTCGTGCGCCAGTGCTTCAACTCAAACTGCCGGGAGATGTACATGTTCGTCTCCAAATCCCAAGCGTAGGCGCGAATGACGGAATAGCCCACTCCGCGATTGTCCTGCCGGCGTTCAAGCACTTCATAGCCGAAAGTGCAGTTGCCCCAATTCCGGGCAAGAACCTCTGCCAAGCGAATCGAGGGGCCGGTGACGGTTTCCTTGCCGCGCGGGAAGGTGTAAACCGCCGCGTCAGCAAGCGTAGGACGCGCACACTCGCGCAGAATCTTCTCAGCGGCCATCTGCTCATCGCGGGGAAACTGCCGCGCCATAAGCACTTGGGCTTTGACTTCGGCAACAACGCGGGCTTCGGCGTTCGCCGCCAGCGCATTTCCGGAATCATGGCGCTGGGCATCCTGCATGGACACTCCCTGCGCTGGGACTACGGCATAGGGATTGGCGATAATGACGTCGCCCTCAAACGGTTCGTTCATGGATTACTCCTTCCTCAGCTTCTTGCGCTGATGTTCATTTCCTCGAAGAACTCCACGCCCGGAATCTTCGCGGTGCCTTTCGTCATGCGGGCAATGCTATTGAGCGCCGCGAGATTGATCTTGCGGATTTCAAGCCCGTTCGCATAGGCCGGAACTGCCGTCTCGTCTACGACACGGGCCTTCCAACTCTTGCTGACGCTGGTTCCAACAGCCTTCGCCGTTTCGATGATCTCCGGCGGCTGCATTTCCTCGACCATCTCGGCCATTGCCATTCCAACGGCTGCGCCGTGGTCGTCGCCGTTCTCCTGCGACTGAATCGCCTGAGCAAGCAGACGGTCAGCTTCCTCCTGCTGGCGGCGGCGAGCTTCTTCCTCGGCTTCGCGCCGTGCCCGCTCAAGTGCGGCCTGATACTTGACCATGCTGGCTTTGATGATCTTTTCGGCCTCGGTCAAGGGGACAAGCATCTCTTTTTCGCGGTCAACAACAGACTGATGCGCCGCCTTCGCCGCTGCCTTGGTAGGTGCCCAATAGTCCTTGATCTGCTTCGCACGGGTCTTGATCTCAACCAGGAACCTTCCTGCCTGCTCGTAGTCCTGTTTGCTCTCGATGACCATGCTGCGAGCTTCCACAATAGCCATCTGGCCGGATTTCTCAAGCTGGTTTTCCAGCGAGGGGTTGATCGGCTTCGCTTCGTTGACCATAGTCTGTTCCTCCATTCTGGATTGCCTCCTTCTGTTCACGGCTTCCTTTCGGCAGCCATTACGTTGTAGATTGCCAAACAGTGCAGGAAGGTCTTGTAGCCATCCTCCACCTGCTCGAACCGGTATTTTTGCGTCTTGAGAAGCTGCAAGCCGTATCGACGCCTGACCTTGACGCCGTGGCTTTTGAGTGCTTCGCAATAGCCGGAGAGCTGTGTTGCCAGCATAACCGGATGATAGACGCTCGTGCATTTGAGGTCAATCACGTCAACACCAGTTCCATCGTCCGGCTCAATATAGCCGATCAAGTCGATGGTTCCAGCGTACCGAAGAATCTTGTGATACGTTCGATACTCGCTCTCGACCCATGCGGGCTTGTATTCACGCTCAAACTTCTTGAACGCCTCGAAGTACGGCTCGGTATCCTCGTCCGGTTCTTCAACACCGTACTTAACGTAATTGCTGATCTGTTCATGCGCCCGCGAACCCCGGTCAGCCGCTTCGTTCAGCACGTCAAGTGGAATACCGTTGTAGAGCATCAGGCTCAACGGCTCCATGATCTGGGTAACGGACGGAATGCGGAAGCCGCGCAGTGTGTAGAGGTGCTGTTCCTGCTCGAAATCAATCGCCACATCAGGAAGCTGAATCATAGAACGCTCCTTTCATACTCACGATTCATGGCCGCAAGCTCCTGTGCATCAGCTTTGTCGAGAATCGCATCGTATTCGGCTTTTTCTTCTTCCGCCGCGCTGATGATCTCTTCGATCATGGAGATGTGCTCAACCGTCCGGCTTCCCGAACCCTCAAGCTCTTCCTTCGCACTGTGCAGGTGGTACAGCACTTCTTCGAGCGCCGAAGTGACGCTTTCGGCCCTATCAACCTGATCTGCCGTTACAACTGTCATCCTGCCGCCTCCTTTTTCGCTTCCTGCAGGAACTCCTGAATATCCCGCTTGCGCTCCCTCAAATCGGCCCCATCCTGTTCGGACAGGAAACGGCTGAAGATATTCAGATCAACCATCTTCTTTCGCCCGTTCCGGACGGTCTGGCCGCGCTGGTCGAACATGTTCAGCGTGTACTGAGCCTGACGGATGCTGATGCCCATCACAGCGGAAATATCAGCGCTTGTCAGGAAAATTTTTGCTGCCGGCATTTAATCACCGCCTCTCTCTTTGGGATTTCAGCACATTCATGAAGCGCTGAATCGCCGCTTGAGCTTCCTCGGCTTCCCGCAGAATATCCACCCTGAGCTTCGGGTCATCAATCTTGCCGTCCGCCGCGTCTCGCAAGGTTTCTCGGCGAAGGTCAACCAGATCGGCAAGCTCGGCGAACATGGTCATCGTCGCTCCGGGAAGGTCGTTTGCTCGTCCCTCCGGATGGAGCCGCGCATAGCTGCTGTACTTCGTCCGCATCCAGTCATACCAGATATTCAAATCGCCAAGAGCCTCCGCAATCTGGTAAAGGCTGTCGGGGTCGGGGTCGCACTTTCCGCTTTCCCAGTTGTAGACCGTGGTCGGGTCTCGCCCGATCATCTCGGCAAGCGTAGCGGCGGTCATTTTCAGTAACTCACGCCGTTTTTTGATATCGCTATTCGTAAACACCGCCATTTTCTTTGCCCTCCCATGCGGTTACAATAACCTCAGATGGTTTAATCACACCGCAGCGAATGGAGGTCTACGATGCTACTGCCGGATTCGGACAACCCCATCATGATGCAGCGCTGCAAGAGCGCTCGTTGCGCCTCGCGGAACCATTCGGCGCTTGACCTATATCCGAGCTTGGCAACCGCCTTCTCAATAGCCTCTTTCTCTTCCGGCTTGACCCACACTCGAAATTCAGTCATGCCTTCGTGTCCGGGGCCGCGACCACCGCCTGTCTTTGCGGAAGTGCTGCATTTGGTCGGGAACTGCTCGCTGAGTGAAAGATCAAGGTCGTCAAGCAAATACAGATCAGACGGCGAACAGATGAACAAATCGCATAGAGCTTTCATGCCGTCTACCGTTGGGAGGGTTCGTCCTGCCTCCATGAAACTGACCATTACGCGGTTTGTTCCTTCCGGCAGGCTGCTTGCCACGTCTTCCTGAGACAATCCGGCGCGAACTCTCATGCTGCGGATGTTGTTTTCCGTCATCCTCACACACTCCCGTCTTCCTCTTCGCCCGTATCGAAGTAGTCCGGCTCAAGCCCGAACATGGCAATCAGCTTTTCCTTGCCATCGTCTTTCGGATTGCTGAAGCCGTTCTCAATCATCGAATAACTCGCCTGTGAGATGCCGAGTTCTACGGCAACTTCATTTTGCGTTTTGAGCGCCTGACGTCGGCGGAGAATCAGCAGCTCTCGCTTGCCAGCATTAAACATCGCAACAACCTCCTTCGCCTTGATTTCAACCCAACCTTGTGGTATACTTGGTCTTGTTGATAGTATTATTATAACTCGCAAATTTGAGTTTGTCAATAGGGTAAGCTGACAAATTGAAGTTTTATTTTGGAGGGACACATGACCATTTCAGAACGGCTCTTCAAACTGCTTGACGAGATTCCCGGGAAATCACCGGCTGGACTATGCAAAATCCTTGATATAGGCACAAGCCAGACTACCAGCTGGAAGAAACGCAACTCGGACCCGCCCGCAAAGTATCTACCTCAAATTTGCGAGTATTTAGGCGTGTCAATCGCTTTTCTTGTTACAGGCGAAGAGGCCAAGGTCGATCTGGCAAAAGTTCTCGCCGAAGATGAAGCTGTTCTGCTCGAACGGTATAGGTCCCTTGACGCCGACGGCAGGGAAATTGTCAGAGCAACAGCTCTCCAAGAACAGCGCCGTGCGGCGGCGGAAAAGGGATTGGCTGAAACGCACGTTGGCTAATGTCGTGTGTCTCTCAGATTACAAGAATCGAAAGAAGGGGCCACCATGAAAACCACCAGCAGCAACTATGTCAAAGACCGGAGCTGGACGGAAGACTGCGAAGAGCTCGCTCGAATTTTCGACCGGCTCGACGTCTCCGGAAAAGTCGAGGTTCTGAACGCAGCCTATCGCGAAAAGCTGCGTTGTCTGAATCAATGCGTAAATGACAATGACGCCATCGGCTGGCATGGAGCGATCAAAGATCGTTCCGTGCAATAAATAGATTCGGATTACGAATAGGATTACGAATACGATTGGATTACGGGGACTATTGCAAGCACTTGATAGTAAATGATTTCAGATGATTTCAGCAGTGAAAAGTGCATAGTTTCCGTTATGCGGAATTGTGCAGTATTGAATTTCTGCAAGCAGATGATTTCAGATGATAGCAAGTGACCGCAAAATCGGCAATTAGAAGGATGCTCGCAGTGAATAACATTGACCGTTTTTCGGGGCAAGAGAGGTTCACACTCAATGGCATTGATACATCCACGCAAGTTCTCGACTTCTGGCGCTGGATGGGGTCAGACCTCAACGACAACCTGATACGCGCAGCGCTCGGTGAGTTTATCGTCGCCACTGCGCTCGGCGATTCCGTCGCAGATGAGCGCCGCAGCGGCTGGCGAGTATTCGATATTCTCACGCAGTATGGATGCAAGATCGAGGTCAAAACATCAGCCTACCGTCAGGTTTGGAAGCAGCGCAAGCCGTCTTCTCTCGTCTTCGATGTCGCTCAGAAAATAGACTGGGAGAATGGCAGCAATGCTCCGAAGCGCCATGCAGACGTGTATGTCTTCTGTGTGTTCAATAACGAGCAAGACGGGGCAAGCCCCCTTGATCTGGAAGCATGGGATTTCTATGTCGCCGCGACCGCAGACATGGACGTCATCCTCGGAGAGCAGAAAACCGCGACGCTTGCGGCCCTGAAGAAACGATTACCGTTGAGAGCGACCGGCTACACCGGCTTGGCGATGGCTATATTCGACACTTATCGCAGCATTGGAGGGATGGAATGATGCAAATCATTACGCTGAAGCAGTATCTTCAAAACCCCGAAACGGTCATCAAGAGTGCTGCCGCAGGGGACTATACTGCTGTAAAAGTAGGCAACGGACAATGCGCCGTGATTATCGACGACACAGAATGGACGATGCTTCGGCAGGCTCTCGCCCTCTGTATGGAGCACCCCGAATGGACGGCGAAGTAAAAAAGCGCAAAAGGAAGGGCGAGCGAAAAGACAAACGCATCCAGATTACTTACACGGATGGCGTTCGTCCGGACGGTCATCCGAACCGCATCTCTTTCTACGGGCGCACTCGAACGGAAGCGCTGGAAAAGCGCGAACGGTATAAGCGTGAAAAAGAGCAGGGCTTGGCTCATGGTGAAAGAGCCACCACCGTGAACGATTGGATAGCTCGCTGGCAAGAGGCGTACTCCGTCAACGTGAGCGATTACGCGCCATATATCAACCGTCTCAAAAAGGAATTGGGCAAGAAGCCTATCCGAAGCGTTTCTGAAGCCGATCTCGTTCAGTCTCTATCTGCCTATGCTGGAATGTCATCTTCGTCCGCGCTGAAATACAGGATGATTCTCAAGCAGATTTTCCACAAGGCCAAGAAGAACCGGCTTATACCAGAAGACCCTGCGGAGGATTTGCCGCTTCCGGACGACGTTACTACCGGCACTCATCGAGCGCTTGCTCCTTGGGAAAGCGAGTGCATACTGAACAATTGGTCTGTGTACCATGCCGGACGTTGGGCAATGCTCATGCTGCTCTGTGGTCTACGACGCGGGGAAATGGTCGCTCTGGACTGGGATGCCATAGACCTTGAGAGCAGGAAGCTGACCGTCAAGGCATCCGCGTCCATGCGTGGAAGCGTTACGACGGTCAAAGACAGGACGAAGACGAAGGCAGGTGCGCGCATTCTGCCGATCTGCGAGCCGCTGTATCAAATGCTGGTGCAGGTTCCTCCGGAAGAGCGAACCGGCCCTGTGTGTCGGAGCGCAAAAGGCGAGCGGATAACGCAGTCTTCCGTTGACCGGTGCTGGAAGACGTACTGCAACATGATGACGCGCATCTTGAACGGTGAAGAGCCAGACCAAAGAGGGCGACGGCGAGACTGCGTTGGGGACAAATACCGCAGTCCTTCTGATGACGATGGCGGCGAACGCATTGTTTTCTCTTGTTTGCCGCACGACCTGCGTCACACCTACGCAACCGCTTTGTATGACGCAGGTGTTGACATCAAAAGTGCTCAATACTATCTTGGGCACGATGACGTCAACATGACCATCAACCTCTACACGCACTTGTCCAAGATAAAAGAAAACGAGGCCCGCAGCAGCCTCGTGAATTATCTGGATAAATGGCTCGATAAGCACCTTTTGCCTGTTAAAAATTGATGTGCGTGGTCAAAACGTGGTCAGACTTTCCTTTGTATGGATGATTATTCAGAATATCATCGCATTTATCGGGGCTTATGCGGAAGTATAAGCAGAATACCGCATAAAATGCAAAACCGATTTTCTGAATGGGGTTCAAGAGGCCGGAAGTTCGAATCTTCTCACCCAGACATCGAAGCGATTGAAAAATCGCTTCTTTTTTTGTACTTTTGGGCGGATTTTCGTCTATTATGGTTGAAATTCATGCCGCATAGCACATGATTTTGCAAGTGGCACAGATTCCGTTGGTTCCGAGCTTCTGCGCCTTTTCCTCCCCGAAAACCGCATTTTCGCCTATTTTCACGCCGTTTCAGGGGGCAATGGGGTTATAACGGGGTTATAAAATTTGCCCGGAATCCCTTGAAATTAGCCGCTTTCAGGGACATGCCGCTGTACCGGCGGGGGTATAAAATTGCGGGAATTCGTCGGCGCGCTCTCATTCGGCGGCGGAATCCACTTCCAAGCGGGTCAGGTAATTGACCATCTTTGCGGCATCCGTCCGCTCCTGCTCCTTGTCCAGCTTCGTGTAGATGGCAAGAATCATGTCGGCATCGGCGTGTCCCATCCAGCTTTGCAGCGTTTTGAGCGGCACTTGCGCGTAGTAGGCTCTTGTGCAGAACTCCACGCGGAAATCGTGGCAGCGGATGTTGATTTCCTTCCACGGCGGCAGCTTGCCCTCCGCCAAGAGCTGCTTCTGCTCGTTGGTTTTGCCGTACCAGCGCTTGTGGATGCCATTGAGCTTCGTCTCCAAGAAGGTGATGTACGACTCGTACTTGCACGCGAAGGCGGACTGCGACATGATGCCGCCGTTCTCCTTGTGGCAAACCAGCCCGTGCCGCCCTTTCAGCGCCTCTTCCAGCGGGGGAAGCAGCGGCACAGTGCGGATGGCGGAAGCGGTTTTGCCCTTCGTGAGCTTCGGGCGATTGCCTTCGCTGAACGACACAGCGCCGCGGACGGCAATCGTTTTTTTCTCGAAATCCACATCGCGGTCGATGTTCAGGTGGAGCATTTCTCCCCTGCGGAAGCCGGTGTAGAGCATCACCATCGCCGCCAGCCCGAAGTCGTGCTCCTGCCATGTACTGCGAATCAGTGCCCGTTCCCACGGCTCCAAGCAGCGGTGTCCGCCCGTTTTCTTGCATTTGGGACGCTGCACGCCCGCCATCGGATTGCGAATCAGCGCACCGTTGGACACGGCGTTGCGGAAGATGCCGTTCATGAGCGAGGCAAACTTGCTCACATAGGACGAGGAATAGCAGCTCAGCTTGTTGAAGATGGCTTGCAAGTCGTTCGCGTTGATGTCGCAGATGAAGCGCTTCCGCGTGTGGTCGGCGGCAAAGCGAATCATGCCGGCATATTGCTTCTGCAACGGCACGCTGCAATCGGAGCGGTAAATTTCCAGCCAGTTCAGCGCATAATCCAGAAAGGTAATTCCTTCGAGGTCGTGGCTGAGCCCCATTTGCTCTTTCTGCTTGTACGCATCGCGGGCTTTCATGGCTTCCGCCTGCGTTTTGCCGTAAAACTGCTTGTCGTGGTACTTCACCTTGAAGTAGCCGTCGGTACGTTGGGTTAATTTCTGACGAGGCATTGATGTTCCTCCTTATCAATCGCCCCGTGCTGTGTATGCTGATTCAATTGTCAAGGTGCTACGATGATCATAGCACACATTCCAGCACGAGGCAAGTACATTTTGCGAAAAATTCAGGTGACAGCAATCGGCGGCTGACCATCCAGCCAGCGCTGAAGTCCTTCCCGGTTGATGAGAATCCTGCTGCCGACGCTGAACGCGGGAAAGCCTGATTTTCGCACCAGTTTCCGCGCCGTTGGCAGGGAAATGTGCAGCTCGTCTGCCAGCTCCGCCATCGTCAGCGTCATTTTGAGGACTTTGTGCGCGGATTCTGCTTGATTTTCGTCCGCCGGAACGCGATTGAACATTCTTTCACCTCCGAAATGGAGACGCAGGGCCATATCCGACATGCTGACACGCCGGATGTTAACCTTTTCTGCGTCTCCTATTATTATGTTGAAACGATTTGTTTTGCTGATTTGGATATGTCCGGCATGTCAAGCCGCGAAACACCTTGCCGCAGCGGGGACTTCCGCAACATATTCCCCGACATTCGGACGACAGGCAGCGTGTCAGAAGGGCGGTTCTTCGTCCACGACCGTGCAGCCGCCAAACGTCAGTTGTGCAGGCGGCGGGATTCGCTCCCAGCCATACTGCCGCCCATACTTGGCAAACTTGCGGGCATTGCGAAACTTCTGCCAGCCGCTGATTTCGCCGCTGGCTATCCCGCTGTCCACGATTTCGCGGATTTCGCGCGTCTCGTAATTCTTCGGCTCATCAAGCGGATGCGCCAGACATTCTCGGTAAATCTGCAAGGAACAGACCTTGTCCTGCTCGAACGTCTCGAACCATGCGTAGATGCGCCCCGCCAGCGTATCCTCCTGACAATAATCCTGCTGCTGTTTGCGCAAGGCGTCTTCATCCTCCTTGGACAAGTGCGTGCTGTACGCGCCGGACTTGTACTGTACCATGATTTCCGCCCACAGCTGCTCAAAATAGTGCCGGGACTCCGCCGGATTGTCGAGAATATGGCAGTCGGCTTTCGACGCATCCACCGTCACCGGGAGAAAGCGCCGATTGCCGCTTCTGTCCAAAGGCAGGAAATCCATGCGGTTGGTCGTGCCGGCGAACACGCTTTGCCGGGGATGATCGCCGCCGTATCGGTCATACGCCATCCGCAGAAAATCCTTGTCGCGGCTGAGAAAAGACTTGATCTCCTCGATGCTTTTGGCGTTCGCCGTCGCGACCATCTCCGAAAGTTCGCAAATCCAATGACCGTTGAGCCGATGATAAATCTCCTTGTCGTCCAATTTGCTGACATCGTCCGTGAACCATTCCGGCTCCAGCGCAAGGAAGCGGATGAAGGTGGTTTTACCAGCGCCCTGACCGCCAACCAGCACCAGCATCAGCTCAAACTTGCAGCCGGGATGAAACACCCGGTTCACCGCGCCGAGCATGAATGTGCGCAGATACTTTTCGTTCGTGTCGCTCACTTCCGCGCCAAGGAAATGGTGCAGCGCCACCCGGACGCGCGGCACGCCATCCCAGACAAGGCTGTTCAGCCTGTCCCGTACCGGATGGAACGCCTGCGCGGTGGACACGATGTTCAGCGCCGGATAAATCAGCTTTTCCGACCGCAGCCCGTAGTGTTCTTCCAGATACAGCCGCAGGAACGCAACATCCATGTCGTCAATCATGTCGCTTTTCCGCGTCCACCAGACGGGGCAGGTCATCGACATGCGTTCCTTGAACAGATTTCTGCAGATGTTTCCGGCAAAAACCGGATCATGGGTCATCGCCGTGACAAAGTTCTGCAGCGTATTGCGCACTTCGCCGCCAGCGGTGTGGGTCAACTTGGCTTGTACAGATTGGTAGGCGGCGGCCATCTGGTCGTCCGGCATCGGCGGCGACCAGTCGATTTTCGTCGTTTCGCTCATGTATTTCTCCTTGCAATGGTTATCGCGCCCACGCATCGGGGCTCTTCTTCGGATAGGCATCATCCCGCAGTTTGGGGCGCAGCTTTTCCACCACGGCTGGGCGTGCCGTCTCCGCAATGCTGCATTTCATGATTTCGTTCATCGCGGGCGACAGCAGCCGTCGCCGCACGTCATCCGCCATAGACAGCAGCGCGCTGAACACATCCTCCCTCGCTTTGCCCAGCCACGTCTCCACCACGCCGATGAAGGGAACGCCAAGACCACTGCTGGGCGACTTTGCCGCTCGAATGGTGCGGTCAACGCCCGCCGCCGCTTTGTCCAGCGCCGTTTGGCTCACGCTTTCGCTGACGGCGGTCACGGCCTTTTCATAGCAAATGTCCGTGACCTGTTCAATCAGCAAATCCACATCGGACAGGCGGAACAGCTTCGTGTCCAGCTCGGCATCCTTCTCGGCAATCTGCGCGGTCAATGTCTGAATCTGCTGATTCTGCGCAGTCAGCTGCTTCTGCTGATTCCGGATGGTTTCGAGCTGCTTGGCAATGATGTAATCCAGCTTTTCCAGATGATTCTTGCCGCCGTACTTTACCTGCTCCTCAATATCCAAGCCGCACGCCTTCGCGATTTCAATCAGCATCAGCCGATTCATCGCGTCGAAGGTGATTTTGCGGTTGTTGTAGCGTCCCGGCGGCTTGTCCGGCTGCGGCAGCGGAATGCCCATGAGCGCCAGCGCCTTTTCCTGCTTCGGCTCGACCTCACCGTACTTGTTCACATAGTCGAAGCAGTGGCGTTCCTGAATGTGCACCGTCGTCTCGTCGCAGTGCATCGCCCAGTCCAGCATGTGGACGTGTTTGCCGTAGCGCTCCTCGAACTGCTGCTTGAATGCCATGAAAATGGTCAGCAGCTGCTCCGGCGTTGCGCCGATTCCCTCTTTGCCGAACTGGAAGATGGTTTCTTCCGGGCAGGTGCGCTTGTCGCGGCGAATCTGCTCCACGGTTCGGTTGCGCTCCGTGTGGCGGCGCTCGGCGTTGCGCGCACATTGCCCGGCGACATAGCCGGAATAATGCCGCTCGTAAAAGATTTGCTCGACCTCCTCAAAGGAAGGAACGTCGGCGCTCCTTTCGCCTGTGCGCATTCCATTCAGCCAGTCCCAATAGACGTTCTCCTGCGTTTTCGCCGGATGGATGTGCTCGGCGTGGGTCACGTCAAAATTGCGGTCGTTGTGCTTGGTGGTGAACACACCGTTCTTTCCGGCACGACCGTTGTGCCGGGTTGCTCTGATTTTGCTCGTATGTACCTCCTTGCTTGTTGGCGGCGGGAGCGCAGCGACCGATTCCCTCTGTTTGCGGCAGAGACTACCCACTACAAAGTGACGCACAGCATCACTTTTATCGGTCGGCGCGCCGCCCTGTGGGTCAAAGGCTTCGCCTCTGAACACTGACCAAAGCGCTCCGCCTCTGGACTCCGGCGGGTTTGCCGCCCGCTGAATGTTCATGCCCGCTGGTGCGCATTTGATGCTCTCGGATGCCATCCAAGTCTCTCCGCGCATCAGCAGAAAGAAATTTGGTGCGTTTCCGCATCAGCTGCCCATCATATCCAGCAGATTGTCGAGATCGTTCTCGTCCGGCGCGTTCGTGTCCTCCAATGTCTCTGCCGGTGTTTGCCAAGCGCATCGAAGCAGCGATGCTGCCATCTCCTCGCGGACAATGCCGCGGATTTCCTCCCGCTGATGACCATCGAAGCAGACTTGCCGCGCTTGCCCATAGTGCGCATTGACCGCCGCCACGATGGCATCCGCATAGCGCAAATGCTGTTCTTCCCGCACTTGACGCAGCAGCCGCAGCGCTTCCCGGTCTGCGGGTTTCTCCGCATACAAGCGAATCGTCGTGCGCAGAATCTCTTTCACCGCGCCCTCGCCTCACGCTGCAAACGCCGCTCCGCCAGATACTCGTACCCCTTGGCGGAGGCGTGAATATCACCGATGATGGTCACGCGATTGGGGGCATACTGCCCGAAGTTGCGAATCAGGCAACCGCCGCCGCCCACAATCCACAGCCGCATCGTCTTGGGGTCGTATTCATGCTCGCGCAGTTTGCGCATGATTTCCGCCGCATAGTCCGCCGCGGCTTCGCGGATGACCTGCACATATTCGGGCGCAACATCAGCCGTGCCCTCGCGCATCACCTGCTCGATGGTCACGTCCGGCACGGTTCGCCCGCAGAGCCGCGTCAAGGCCTCCCGCGCCTTCAGCACGCACTGGTAAGTGCCGTACTTCTCCGTGAAGCACTGCTCCAGCACCGGCTTGCGGTCGTTAATCGCCATGACAATCATGGTGCCGTTGCCAATATCGCACAGCATGTTCGCCCCGGTGAATTTCCGCAGTTCGGGAATAACGGCAGAATATCCCTGCGCGTACACGTCCACGCCGACCAAATCAACATGGTAGTCAATGCCGCGCCAGTTGAAATCTACATGCCGATTTTGCGACAGATAGGCACGGAACTGCTCGCGCTGGTCGCCGACCCACGTCAGCGGCAGTCCGACCGCCAGATGAACAGCCGCCGTGGTCAGCTGATTGCACCACAGCTCCTGCCCGATGCCCGCCAGCGTCAGCAGGTAATGATCCTGATTGCCGACCTTATCGAGCGTGAACTCCCGATGCCCCGCGCCGATGACGTAATACTTGCCATCGTACGCCAGCACGTCCTGCGCGTGCGCCGGTTCAGCCTCGCAGCAAGTAACGCTCGCCGGGAAAATGCCGTTCGCCGTCTTGATGTTCCCGTAGCCGTTATCCAGCCCGATGATGTTGATTTTGCCAAATACCCTCATATACTTCTCACTTTCTCCGCTTTTGCGGCAACAAAATAGACAGGCTGCGAGTGCAGTCTGCCTGCGAAAATGTTGTCAGCCCGTGGCAATCAAGACGACCACCTCCTTTCAAAATGCGCAGCAGCGTATAGAAAAAGGCAGTCAGCATGACGCTGATTGCCTCTATCGGTGACTGCGGTCTCCCGACGATACTATCATAGCACAGGTTTATTTGCTAAGGCGTGCTATTTTGTGCTGTTTCGTCCTGTTTTGTCTTGTTCGCTGCTAATTTGTCCTGTTGGGTGCTATGCGCTGCTGGTTGTGGGTGCAGCGGGGGAATGTGTTATCAAGTAGGTGGGAGTGCTGGATAACACGATATAGTATAGCACAGATTTTTTTCTCAAACTTTCTCATTTCTTCTCAAAGTTTCTCAAACCTTCTCAAAGCTTCTCAACTTTTTTGATGGGGCTGGCGTTTTGAAGCTGTTGATGACTGTTTCTGTTATTACAGAAGAATTTGTCTCACAATATTATAAACGAGCAGATAGTGAAAACTGCACAAAGCACGTTGAAAAAGAAAACTGTTCGGTCGCAAAGCGCAATTCGTCGCGGCATTTCAGTGCTCTGAAGATACGATAAGAGTGCAGTTTTGTGCATTTTGGGGGATTTACTAATTTACGGTTAATATGTTTAATAATCGAAAGTTTGACTAGCATATAGAACGTACACTCGACTATGATTTTGGTATTGACATACCAAATCAAAAGTGTTAGAATACTTATAGTGGAGTAAAGGAGGTGTCTTTCTATGAGTAAGGGCTCGATGAGCGATAAGGCCCTATTTAATGCAGCCAACATAGTTAGAAGCTATGGCTTTTGGGAGCAGTCAAGTATAATTGACATCCTCTATAGAGTCATTATGACAAAAAAGGCTCTTTCTGGCAAAGACGATGACTGCGATACGGTTTATCACACCATGCAAGAAGTATCAGCTACGCTCCCTCGTTTTCCCGGCGATGCCGACCTGTTTTTTGCTATTTATAATATCCTATCTCCACTGAACGAACGAGATATTCTTTCTTTTATAAATATTGCAAATGATGAACGAGAAGTTTTGGCTCCGGATGTCCTGATTGAAAAACTTTCTGAGTATATCGAAGATGATACCAGCAAGGTTCTTGTTGCCGAATGTGAGCAATACGGACCATCCGTATTCGATGTAATTGAATCCAATCCCAAGGTCCAGTTTACACTGATCTTCCGTCAAGCAATAAAAGCCTCCTTGCTTTCAGTCGTGTATGCAGAGATTAAGAACGTAAAACTGCTTGCCGCTGATATTTACAGCTATGGCTTTACAAACGAGAAGTATGATCTGATCCTCTGTATCCCGGTTTTTGGTGGACGAGCACTTGTAAACGGTGAAGATTTCATCAGCCGGGAGCCTGATCTGATTGCTGTACAGAATCTGCTTTATCACATCAACATGGATGGCAATCTCGTGATGGTGCTTCCCGTAAAGATAACGTTCGGTGGCGGCAGCACAGCTTCTCTCAGAGAATACATTGAGAGAAACTATAAGATAAAGGAAATAAATGCTTTGCCCGCAGGTTTATTCACACCATACACGTCCATTCGAACCTACCTGTTCGTGTTCTCTACTGGTAGGACAGATGATGTAGTTCTGAGGCAGTATGAGTCTAACAAACCTATCCGCAAGACTTCGCCATGCAAAAATCTCGTGGTAAAAAACGAGCTTCTTCTTTTCAGCGATGAGTTTGCTGATCTCAACGGTTGGAACATAGACATGGCCTTTTCCGAAGATGATGAAGATATAAAGGCATTCTCTGCTTCCTCGGTAAAGAAGTTACGCTTGAAAGATGCAGCGACAGTATTTCGGGGCAAGGCCATAAATGCAAAAGCTGAAAACGGTAATGTAGCGGTTATCAACATTTCAAACATCACCGACACCGGAATCGACTATGAGAACCTCGACCAAATCGAGGAGGAAGAAAGAAAGGTGTCACGCTACATTCTGGAAGATGGAGACGTTCTTGTAACAGCCAGAGGAACTACAGTCAAAATTGCTGTCTTTGAAAAACAGCCGATGATCTGTATTCCTTCTGCGAATATCAACGTAATCAGACCGAAAGACATGCTGCGTGGAGCTTACCTGAAATTCTTCCTTGAGTCCCCAGTAGGAATAAAGATGCTTCAAAGTCTGCAAAGGGGGGCTGTGGTGGTAAATATCAACTACAAGGATATTATTGAGTTGGAAGTTCCGGTGTTACCGCTTGAAGCGCAGGATGCACTAATCGAAGAATACAATACCGGTCTAAGATTCTATAAAGAAACTATCGCCGCCGCCGAGGAAGGCTGGCGAGGTGTACAGCGAGGAATCCATTCAAAGCTGTATTGAGTCCGTTTTTTGGCACAGCTAATCTGATACAATATAATCGACAAACTATGGAGGAAATAATATGGCAACTACTTTTAACGAAGATACCACCATTGAGCAGATGATTATTTCAACCCTGAAAAGCAACGGTTGGAAGTATATCCCTGCCGAGGAGCTCCCTCGTATGCATTCGGATGTACTGGTCGAGCCTATGGTGAAAGAAGCCCTGATTAGATTAAACCCCGAAATCGCAGAGGACCCGTCTCGTGCAGATGAGGTCATATATAAACTGAGAACTGTTATCCTCTCCGTTCAGCCCCACAACCTCGTTACCCAGAACGAGGTTTTCAAGAAGATGATATTTGAGGAAAACTCCTATCCCTTCGGCAAGGATGGCCGTATGGTACCTATTCGTTTTTTCGGAACAATGCGTAAAGAGGACCTTGCTCTAAACGAATACGTCGTCACAAATCAGTGGGTATACCCGCAGGCCGAAGGTGGAAAGCGACTCGATATTGTTCTCCTTATCAATGGTTTCCCGATTGCCGTTGGTGAGCTTAAGACTCCCGTCCGCAGCGCAATCACATGGCTGGACGCTGCCGGTGACATCTCCGCTTACGAGAAAAGCATCCCTGCTATGTTCGTAACGAATGTGTTCAACTTCGCTACCGAAGGGAAATGCTATCGATACGGTTCTATTAACATGCCCATTAACATGTGGGGCCCGTGGCATACAGCAACCCACAAAGCTGAGGGCGGCCTTGCCGATGTGAAGATCAGCATCGAAGATATGATTACGCCCGAAAAGGTAATGGACATCTTCCAGTTCTTCACCATGTTTGCAACGGACAAAAAGTATCGCAAATACAAAATCATCTGCCGCTATCAGCAGTTTGAAGGCGCAAATATGATCGTCGACCGTGTTGTGGCCGGGTATCCTAAAAAAGGCCTGATCTGGCATTTCCAAGGTTCCGGAAAGTCGCTGCTGATGGTGTTTGCAGCTCAGAAGCTGCGTATGATTCCAGAACTCAAGAATCCGACAGTGGTTATTGTGGACGACCGCATTGACCTTGAGACACAGATTACTGCCACATTCAACGCTTCCGACATTCCTAATCTTACAAGTGCAGCCACGAAGGAAGAATTGCTTTCCTTCTTCCGTGGCGATATGCGTAAAATACTCATCACTACCATCTTTAAGTTTGGTGAAGTCAGCGGCGAACTTAATGCTCGTGACAACATCATCGTTATGGTCGACGAAGCACACAGAACTCAGGAAGGCGACCTTGGTGAAAAGATGCGTATGGCCCTTCCGAATGCATTCTTCTTCGGCTTGACAGGTACTCCTATCAATCGTGTGGACAAGAACACCTTTGCCACATTTGGTGCTGAAGAGGATCGTACCGGGTATATGAGCCGTTACTCCTTCTCCGATTCTATTCGTGACGGTGCAACACTGCCACTTCACTTTGAGCCCGTTCCTGTTGAGCTTCACGTGGACAAGGACAAGCTGGATCGTGAATTTGATGCCATGACTGACGAGGCCGGTCTTTCAAGAGACGAAAAGAATGAACTGTCCTGCCGAGTCAATATGAAAGCCATCATGTATAACCCGGCCCGTATTCGTAAGGTGTGCGAGCATATTGCCAAACACTTCAAGGAAAAGATCGAGCCTAACGGCTATAAAGGTCAGGTAGTTGTATATGACCGTGAATGCTGCCTGATGTACAAGGCCGTCCTTGATGAGCTCCTCGGAGAAGATGCTACCACCATTGTCATGGATACGAATAATGACAAAGAAGATCGCTATAAGAAATACCGCCGTGACCGTGATCAGGAAAGCAAAGTTCTTGATTATTTTCGTGATCCTCACAGCCCTCTTAAGCTCGTTATTGTTACCGCAAAGCTGCTGACCGGATTTGATGCTCCTATTCTTCAGGTGATGTACCTTGATAAGCCTATGAAGGACCACACACTCCTTCAGGCCATCTGCCGCACGAACAGGACCTATGATCAGGGTAAAACTCATGGCCTAATCGTTGACTATATTGGCATCTTTGACGATGTGGCAAAGGCTCTCGATTTCGATGAAAACAGCATGCGTCGCATCATCACAAACATCGAAGAAATCAAAAAGCAGCTTCCTGCCCTTCTCAAAAAGTGCCTGAGCTATTTCATGGGCATCGACAGAACCGTCGAAGGCTGGGAAGGTTTGATGGCAGCGCAGGAATGTCTCCCGACAAACAAAGAGAAGGACGCTTTCGCTGCAGACTATCGTGTATTGAATCGTGCGTGGGACGCTCTTTCTCCCGATGGTTTCTTGAATCCCTACAAGGTAGACTATCAGTGGCTTTCCCGTGTTTATGAATCGGTCAAGCCGACTGATGGCCGTGGCGGTTTGATTTGGGCCTCTCTGGGTGCAAAGACCATCGAGCTGGTCCACCAGAATGTCACCGTCGGAGAGGCTGATGAGGACATGGATATCCTCTCTATGGACGCCGACCTTATTGATGACTTTTTGGAGAAACAGAAAGACTTGAAGAAGACCACTAAGAAGGTCGAAATTAACCTTGTCGCTAAAATTCTGAAGCATGCCAACGAACCGAAGTTTGTGCATCTTGGTGAGAAACTGGAAACTCTGCGTGAAAAGCATGAGCAAGGCCTCATCACCAGCATTGAGTTCCTGAAGCTCCTGCTCGAACTTGCAAAGGAAGCGGCACAGGCAGAAAAAGAAGTTGTGCCGGAGCAGGAGATCGACAAAGGCATCGCTGCTCTTACCGAGCTCTTTAATGGAATCAAGAATAAGAGCACACCGGTTATCGTCGAGCGCATCGTGGCAGATATCGACAGCATCGTTAAAATCGTCCGCTTTGATGGTTGGCAGAGTACGACCGCCGGTAAGCAGGAAGTCAAGAAAGCTCTGCGTAGCGTGTTCTGGATCAAGTATAAGATCAAAGACAAAGAGGTCTTCGATAAGGCCTACAGCTATATCGAGCAGTATTATTAATCCTTTGGAAAGCGAGGTTTTTAGATGATTGGTGCAATAATTGGTGACATCGTCGGATCACGCTTCGAGTGGGATAACCACCGGTCAAAGGATTTCGACCTGCTCACTCACAAATGCTTCTTCACCGACGATTCCGTGATGTCTCTGGCTGTCTGCGATGCCCTCATGAAATGCCAAGGGGACTACAGCGACTTGGGCGAGCAGGCTATACGCTCCATGCAGAGTGTTGGACGTCCGTATCCCCACTGTGGATACGGCGGATCATTCCAACGCTGGATGTACTCTGACAATCCAGAACCCTATAACAGTTACGGCAACGGGGCCGCAATGCGGGTCAGCGGATGCGGTTACGTTGGAAGAACTATTGATGAAGTTAAGCAGCTTTCAAGATCTGTTACCGAAGTGACCCATAATCATCCGGAGGGTATAAAAGGAGCCGAAGCTACCGCCGTAGCTGTATTCCTTGCCCGGACCGGAAAGAGCCTGATTGAGATACAGGATTACATTATAAAGAACTACTATCCGTTGGGCTTTACCCTTGACAGCATCCGTGAGACCTATTGGTTTAACGAGACCTGTCAGGATACCGTCCCACAGGCATTAGAGGCATTCTTTGAATCGACCAACTTCGAGGATGCCATAAGAAATGCCATATCCATCGGTGGCGACAGCGATACACTTGCTGCGATCACTGGTTCTGTTGCCGAAGCCTACTACGGTGTACCGACCAGCATTAGGAAACATGCTCTCACTTTCTTGGATGAGAGACTTCTAAAAATCCTGCTGGAATTTGAAAACCGGTATCCAGCAAAAATCGAGAAAAAGAACGAAACCGGTAGCGTAGGCATTTTCCCATCAACCGGTAAGAGAGTAAAAACGGGAGGTCGTGCAGAAATGATGGAATCGGCTATGGATGTTGCTGATTTTGAACTTGATGCCAGCACAGCCCATCCTGAAGAAACGACAAGTCAGAAGCTCTTTTTCCATCTATTTGAGGCCTGCAACATTTTGCGTGGTCCTATCAATCAGGATGAGTACAAGAGCTACGTGACACCGATTCTGTTCTTCAAAAGGCTTTCTGATGTCTATGACGAAGAAACGCAGGCAGCCCTTGAGGAATCCGGTGGTGATGAGGAATATGCGAGCTTCGCTGAAAACCATCGCTTTGTCATCCCGAATGGATGTCACTGGCAGGATGTTCGTGAGGCAAGCGAAAACGTCGGCGTTGCTATCGTCAACGCAATGAACGGTATCGAGCGGGCTAACCCGGATACCCTGAGTGGCGTCTTTAGCAGCTTCGATGATGCGAACTGGACAGACAAAACAAAACTCTCAGACGAGAGATTAAAGGACCTCATTGAGCACATGTCCAAGCTCAAAGTCGGCAACAACAATTACTCTGCCGACGTCATGGGCGACAGCTATGAATTCCTGATCAAGAAATTTGCAGACTTGTCAAAGAAAAATGCCGGTGAGTTCTATACCCCTCGGTCTATCGTTAAGCTGCTCATCATGCTGCTGGCTCCTAAAGCTGGCGAAACTGTGTACGATCCAGCATGTGGAACGGGCGGGATGCTAATCGAAGCCATCCGATTCATGCATGGTGACAAACTCACCTATGGCCGCATATACGGTCAGGAGAAGAATCTTGCGACTTCTGCTATTGCCCGGATGAACTTGTTCTTGCACGGTGCTAAAGATTTCAAGGTCACGCAGGGAGATACTCTTCGCTCACCAAATTATCTGGAAAGAGGTTCTCTGCAAACCTTTGATTGCGTGGTAGCGAATCCTCCATTCTCTCTGAAGAACTGGGGCTCCGAACAATTCAGCAGCGACATCTACGGTCGTAATATCTGGGGCTGCCCGACTGACTCCAACGGTGACTTTGCATGGCTGCAGCACATGGTTAAGTCGATGAATCCAAAAACCGGACGTTGCGCTGTGGTTCTCCCGCAAGGAGTCTTATTCAGAAGCGGCAAAGAAGGTGAAATTCGCAAGCAGCTCGTTGAATCGGATAAGCTGGAAGCTATTATCACCATGGCCAGCGGCGTATTTTACTCGACCGGAGTGTCCGCTTGTATTCTTTTCCTGAACAACAATAAGGCTGTTTCTCACAGAGGCCGCATTTGTATGATCGACGGTTCCGGCATCTTCACTCCGCAACGAGCGCAGAACATCATGACAGAAGCTGATATTCAGACTGTTTTCGATTACTACACCGCTTATGAGGATGTGATTGAAAAGGTCAAGATCGTCACGATTGCTGACATTCGAGAAAAGGACTATTCTCTGGCAATCAACAACTATATCGAAAAGGAGGAACAAGAAACAGTTCCTCCGGAAGAAATCCGCAGACAGTACTTCGAGGCCTATGACGAGATGATCGAGGCCGAAACCCGGATGAGAGAACTGCTGCTGAAAGGAGGCTACGTCAGTGAGTAAGAGAATAACAATCGAAGAGCTGCAGTCCTACCTCTGGAACTCTGCGGTTCTGCTCAGAACCAACATTGATGCTGGCGCCTATAAGCAGTACATTTTCCCGCTCCTCTTCTTCAAGCGTATCTGTGATGTGTACGACGAAGAAACAGCTAAGGCTGTCGAAGAGTATGGTGATGATGCATCCGAATTTGATGAGGACGAGATCCATACCTTTATTGTTCCGAAGGGCTATCACTGGAATGACGTCCGCGCCGTTTCCGAAAATGTCGGCGTAGCTATCGTTGAGGCGTTCAGGAAGGTTGAAAATGCGAACTCTGATAAGCTGCAGGGCATCTTCGGTGATGGAGCTTGGACCAATAAGAATCGTCTTCCCGACAGGCTTTTGAAAGACCTGTTGGAGCACTTCAGCACGAAAACACTGTCTATTGCCAACTGTCCTGAGGACGAGCTCGGCCAAGGGTACGAATATCTGATTAAAAAGTTCGCAGATGACAGCGGCCACACAGCACAGGAGTTCTATACCAACCGTACCGTTGTCCACCTGATGACTGAAATGCTGAAGCCAGAATCTGGTGAGTCCATATATGACCCAACCTGTGGAAGCGCAGGTATGCTCATCTCCGCTATAGCGTACTTAAAGGAGCAAGGTAAGGAATGGCGCAATGTGGCAGTCTATGGGCAGGAGATCAATGCTCTGACATCAGCCATCGGCAAGATGAACTTGTTCCTGCATGGTGTTAAGGACTTTAGTATCGTCAACGGCGACACACTTGCGTCTCCCGCTTTCATTGAAAACGGGAAGCTGCAGCAGTTCGATCTGTGCCTTGCAAATCCTCCGTATTCCATTAGCCAGTGGGATCGAGCCGCTTTTGAGAGCGATAAATACGGTCGCAACTTCTTAGGTGTTCCTCCACAGGGCCGTGCCGACTATGCTTTCCTCCAGCACATTATTGCAAGCCTCAAAGAGGATACCGGTCGATGCGCTATCCTGTTCCCGCACGGAGTCCTTTTCCGTAATGAGGAAAGCGCAATGCGCGAGAAACTTGTTCGCAGCGATAGAGTGGAATGCGTTATCGGTCTTGGGCCGAACCTATTCTATAACTCTCCGATGGAAGCCTGCATCATGATCTGCCGAATGACAAAACGACCGGAACGCCGAGGACAGATTCTCTTCATTAATGCCGTAAACGAAGTCGAGCGCAAGAACGCTCAGAGCTATCTTGAGGACCGCCATATTCAGCGGATCGCAACTGCGTATAAGAATTACTGCGATGATGGCGACTTTGCTAAGATCGCAACCATTCAGGATATTGCCGATAATAACTTCTCTCTCAGCATTCCGCTGTACGTTAAGCCGGAAGTGAACGAGGAGGAAATCGACGCTCGCACGATTCAGGAACACTATGACAGCTGGAGGGCCGCCTCGGAAATGATGAAGCTGAGCTATGAGAAACTGAATGCCATGCTGGGAAAGGAGGCCGAAGATAATGAGTAAAGTGAAATTGGGCGATGTCGCCATTGAACACAAGGAAACCTGTAAAGCCAGCAAGGACGGATATCCAATTGTCGGCCTTGAGCATCTGGTTCCGGAGGAAGTGACGCTCACTGCTTGGGATGAGGGCAGCGATAACACCTTCACAAAGATGTTCCGCAAAGGTAATGTTCTTTTCGGCCGACGCAGAGCCTATCTCAAAAAGGCTGCCGTTGCACCGTTCGACGGAATCTGTTCCGGCGACATCACGGTAATAGAAGCCATCCCAGATCGCATTTTTCCAGAGCTTCTTCCGTTTATCATTCAGAATGATGAACTGTTTGACTTCGCTGTTGGTAAATCCGCCGGGTCCCTCTCTCCCCGTGTAAAGTGGGAGCATCTGAAAAACTATGAGTTTGAACTACCTGATATGGATAGACAGCGTGAGCTCGCTGAGCTTCTGTGGGCTATGGACGCCACGAAAAAATCCTATCAGAAATTGATTGCAGCGACGGATGAGCTGGTGAAATCTCAATTTATCGAGCCCATAGCCTATAAGGATTTCTCCGGTCACACCGCTCCCATGAGGAGGTGTGCATAATGGCGAAATATCGATTTGATCAGATTGCTATCAACAGCACCGAGAAGAAAAAGCCTGTCGAAGAGGATCGCTTCACCTACCTTGGCCTTGAGCATCTGGATTCTGGGACTCTGAAGGTTACGCGGTTCGGCTCGGAGATAGCTCCAATCGGGGAAAAGCTGGTGATGCATAAAGGAGATGTTCTTTTTGGAAAGCGCAGAGCTTACCAGAAGAAGGTCGCCATAGCACCTTTCGACGGCATTTTCTCCGCTCATGGAATGGTGCTGCGGCCCAAAGAGGACATAATCGACAAGGATTTCTTCCCGCTGTTCATCAGTTCCGACTATTTCTTGGATGCGGCCATCAAGATTTCTGTGGGATCATTATCCCCGACAATCAACTGGCGAGACCTGAAGGAGTTGGAGTTTGAGCTGCCGGATATGGACACCCAGCGCAAGCTGGCCGAAGTCTTGTGGTCCATTAACGATATGATGGAGGCCTATAAAAGGCTGATCTCGGCTACCGATGAGCTCGTTAAGTCTCAATTTATCGAGCGATTTGGTGACTTCAAAAGCAACCCAAAAGGGCTCGAAATAACCACCATCGATCAATTGTTCAGCGTAGGTTCCAGCAAGAGAGTTTTTCAAAAAGACTGGAAATCATCAGGGGTTCCATTCTACAGAGCCCGGGAGATTGTAAAGCTGTCGGAGCAAGGGCTTGTCGATAATGAGCTTTTCATTACGGAAGAAATGTATCAAGAGTACGCTGCTCGTTACGTTGTTCCTCAACCCGGCGATATCATGGTAACTGGTGTCGGAACGCTTGGAATATGCTACTTGGTACAGCCGAAAGATAGGTTTTATTACAAGGACGGAAATACTCTGTGCTTTCATAGTTTGGGCCGTATAGATTCTCGGTTTGTGGTGGAATGCTACAAGATGCCTTTTATCAGGGAGCAGATTAAAGCAAACGCAGGCGGTTCAACGGTCGGTACATATACAATTGAAACGGCCTGCAAAACACGGATATTTAACCCGCCAATCGAAGAACAACAAGAATTCGTTGCCTTCGTCCGTCAGAGCGATAAATCAAAATTTGAACTGGAACAGGCGCTCTCTGAGCTGGCCGCAACCTACAAACGCATTATAGCCGAGAATCTCGGCTAAGAAACAAGGTCATGAAGTTTCCTCCGGCTCGTGAGGACACCGGAAACGGAGGATAACGAAAAGGAGGAAACTACCATGATCAATCAAGTTATTACGAACATCCAGAACGACCTGCTCGGCATTCTGGATAAACCCCAAATGAAACTGCTTTCGGAAGTGCTGGCAAAGCATCTGCTGCCGTTAGAATCGTCCACAACCGAGAGCAAGAACAAAAAGAGCGACATGCTGCCGGTCTTTATTGCCGCAAAGCGTGTCGAGGGATGTTCGGAAAAATCCCTCCGCTACTACGAATCTACAATCCGGAACATGCTGGAATGCATCGGCAAACCAGAATGCCAGATAACAACCGAGGACCTTCGCTTCTACCTCGATACATATCAGCGACGAGGAACTGTGAGCAAAGTCACCCTCGATAATGTGAGACGCATTCTCTCCTCTTTCTTTGCATGGCTTGAAGATGAGGACTATATCGTCAAGAGCCCGGTAAGAAGAATACACAAGGTCAAGACCGGCAAAACGGTCAAAGAAACATACTCGGATGAGTCACTGGAGATGATGCGTGATCACTGCGACAACGCACGAGATCTGGCTATGATTGATCTTCTGGTCTCAACCGGCATCCGAGTCGGTGAGCTCGTAAAGCTCAATCGCAGTGATGTGGATTTTGAAAATCGGGAATGTATTGTTTTCGGCAAGGGAAACAAGCAGCGCAAGGTTTACTTCGATGCTCGGACAAAAATCCATCTGCAGCGTTATCTTACGGAGCGCACTGACACAAATGAGGCGCTGTTCGTATCCCTGCTGAAGCCGTTCGACCGGCTTCAAATCAGTGGCGTGGAGATCAGACTTCGCAAAATCGGTCGTGAGCTGAGTTTTCATAAGGTGCATCCGCACAAGTTCCGACGGACGCTTGCTACAATGGCTATCGACAAAGGCATGCCAATTGAGCAGGTGCAGCAGCTTCTCGGCCACCAGAGCATTGATACGACGCTTCAATACGCTATGGTGAATCAGAACAACGTAAAAGAGTCACACAGAAAATATATCGGATAACACTTTTTAAGGAGTACCGTTATGAGCAATAAAATCATTTATAGGCTGGATGATGAAATATCTTTCAGAAAATGTTCACTTTCCGATGAATACAATACTGATCACGGAGATTGTACCAACTTTCACACAAAGGAAGTGAATTTCCACGACCACTATTTCTGCAATCAGGAAGGTATACATTTTCATTGTACTAAACATCCTGAGATTGAATTGGAATATGACCATAGCTTCGATAGTGCTGTTTTAACCTGTCCGAAATGCAGGAACCAAATCGAGATTGGGAGCTCCAAAGCTCTTATTTCCCGTTGCTTAAGAGTTCTGAATCGTGAAATTTTCAAGGATGCAACACTCATCCGTTTGGATGACTGGTACACACCAGAAATAAAAGAAAAAGCTAAACCCACTCCTGATTATCGCCTTACTACAAACATCAAGACAGATAAAGATGGCGATACGATTGTTGTACTTTATGTTAGCTATGTTGGTACCGGTGATAAAGTACAGTATTTTATCAAGCCTGAAAAAGGACAACTAACAAGTGATCACAAAGATTTAGACCCTGCGAAAATAATCTCGAAGATTGAAGTTACGCTGAAAGATCGAACCTTGACGCAAACATATCACGAAGAATAGTAATATACAGATGCTGTTTTGTTTGCAATTCTCAATTTAGCGATATGTTTGGGGCCCCTCTTTCAAATGAAAAGGGGTGGCCGTTGAAACGTATCGGGGACCTGTTCAGCTTGATTTCAAGAGGAAGGCAACCTTCGTATGTAGATCATTCATCGGTTCGAGTGGTTAACCAAGCCTGCATATATTGGGATCGGTTCAATTTTGAAAACGTAAAATACCATGATTCACAGAGTGGAAAGAAAACGCTGCCAGTCAAAAAAGATTGTATCCTAATCAATTCGACGGGCACAGGAACTCTTGGAAGATGTAACGTTTTCCCCGAATTAACGGATGGCTATGTATACGTCGTGGATAGTCACGTAACCGTTTTAGCAGAAAGCCATGATGTGAATGCATACTTCTTCAAATGCTTCTTGCAGAGAGAAGATGTCCAAAAGAAGATTTATGCAGAATGCGTCAATGGGTCCACGAACCAGATTGAGCTGTCAAAGGAGAAGCTGTCAGATGTGCTACTTGTCGTACCGCCAATGGAACGTCAAGAGCAGTTCGCAGCCTTTGTCCGACAGAGCGATAAATCAAAATTTGCCGTTCAGAGATGCTTAAATCAAAATATAAAGCTTCGCAAACAACGAGACTTACAATGGAAGATGGGAGGTAAATGATGGTATGATTTTCATAAGTGGTGTTCACGGCGTTGGTAAGTCATATTTCTGTAACATGGTAAAAGATGCAACAGGAATTGAATCTTACTCCGCCAGTAAGCTAATCTCGCAGAAAAAGCACTCTGGATTTTCTACAGATAAGCTTATCCCTGATATCGATGATAATCAAGATTATCTTCTTCAGGCTGTTAATGATTTAGAAGCCACCGGTCATAACTTCATTCTGGATGGTCACTTCTGTCTGTTGAATGCATCTGGCATCATCACTCGAATTCCGCTGGACACCTTCATAGCTCTGCGACCCGAAGCAATCATCTTGCTCACAGAAAGACCAGAGATAATTGCAGCCCGTCGTAAAGAACGCGACAGAATCGACGCTTCCATACAGAATATAGAGGATTTCCAGCATGAAGAATGCACCTATGCTAAGGAAGTTGCAGCGGCGATTGGGGCCAATCTGTACATTTCCGATGGTGCAGCTGATTTAGGAAACACAATTGAGTACATCAAAACATTATAAGGAGGATATATTATGGCAGGAAATTTTTCACTCAGAAAATTCAAAGACATTGACTTAAACGATCCCTTCTTTGATTCGTTAAAGAAGGATTATCCGCTTGGTGGAAATGTGAAGCCATTCGAGGTCTGGTTTCCAGAAAAGGCACAGCAAGGTCGCACCGCTTTGGTATTTAACGATGAATATGGAATTGGAGCTTTTGTGTGTATAAAGCATGAAGCAGAACCAATTATTCTTCAGGATAGAACTTTGCCTCGGAAAGAGCGCTGCAAAATTACAACAGTGAAGATTGCTGAACGCTTTCGTGGACAGCGAATAGGCGAAGGCGCAATTGGGCTCGTCCTCTGGAAATGGAAGGAACTGAGTCTTGACGATATTTACGTGACTGTATTTGACAAGCATACTCTACTGATTACACAGCTTACTAAATTTGGCTTTATAAAAGTAGGATATAACCTAAACGGCGAAGGTGTATATCTTCGTAGCCGTAGTAATGTGAATTACACTGATCCATATAAGTCTTTTCCCTTTATTAATCCCAATTTTGAAAACGCAGGTTATTTGTGCGTGAATGATTATTATCACGATACACTATTCCCATATTCAGAGTTGAAAAACACATTACAAACATCTCTTGCCTTAAACGTGAAAAATGGGCTTAGCAAAATCTACGTCGGAGCTCAGTATACTGTTCCTCCCTATAAAATTGGTGAGCCGATCTTTATTTATAGAATTCACAACGGAAATGGTGTAAAACGATACAAATCTTGTTTGACTTCGTATTGCATCGTCACTGATGTGATAGCTGTCAAGAAAAATAGTCAGTGTTTGATGTCCTTTGATGAATTAATTTCACGAATTGGGAACAAGTCTGTATATGACGTAGGCGAATTGCAAAACAAATATATCGACAATAGAAATATGTTCGTCATTGAAATGCTCTATTATGGTTACTTTGGTGAAGGAAACAATATAAACATGGATTCATTGGAAAACAACGGTCACTGGAGCAAGGACCATGGAAACAGCTATCCGGCATTGATACGACTTACTCCTGAAGAGTTCAGGGAAATATTACGGGAGGGCAACATAGATGTCGACAATGTTATTATCGATTAAACCCCAATATGCCAAAGTGATACTGGAGGGCAAGAAACAATACGAATTCAGAAAAAGCAAACCCAAACGAGGTGTGGACCGCATCATATTTTACGCTTCGTCCCCTCAAAAGCAAGTGGTAGGCGAAGCAGCCATTGATATAATCATAGAAGGCACACCTAAGGAAATCTGGAAAATTGCACAAACATCTGCCGGAATCACAAAAAGATTTTACTTTTCCTACTATGCTGGAAAAAATAAAGCTATAGCCTATAAACTTAAAGACGTCAAAATTTACGAAACTCCCAAAGCACTCTCTGATTACGGCATCCACCAGGTACCCCAATCCTTTGTCTATCTCGATTAAATCAAACTGTGTTTCTAAATCAGATATACTTCACTTCATTTTCAATCTTTCTTGTAATCATGCGAACACCTACTTATCCTGATTTCATGATGATTATCTATAAACGAGCAAATTCCAAAAGGGAACCAAAAAGATAGAGACATTTCCTCTCTATGGTGGTAGAATGAAGATACCAACACCACTCAACGTCCACCACGAAAGGAGATGTCTCATGAGTACATTGTAAAG
>ENA-OYXE01000001-OYXE01000001.1-human-gut-metagenome-genome-assembly--contig:-NODE-1-length-217119-cov-34.861230_pt1 | contig 217119 bp, 194 predicted proteins | sample MGYA00244175_ERZ653407 | MGnify/ENA primary metagenome ERZ653407 (study PRJEB26926, sample SAMN06165181) | human gut metagenome | biome: ENVO:00009003; feature: ENVO:2100002; material: ENVO:00002003... | reverse complement strand
TACTGGGGCTACCGCCCCTAGTCCCTGTTGGGGGCTACGCCCCTCAACCCCATTTTTAACAACAATAGAGGTTTTTCGACAGTCTGGACCGCCGTACAGAGATGTACGGCGGTTTTTATTTACAGCCGGCTACTACTTGCAAATTTCAGACGGATATAGTATAATAATGTATTGACATTTGCAATACAAAACAGCATAATATGGGTAGTAAACAACAGAAATGTTTCGACTTATTTATACAGAACGACAAGAAAGGACAGACTAATATGAAAAATCAACACATAACTATGCCGGCACTCGCACTGCGTGGACTTGTAATATTTCCGGGTATGATACTGCACTTTGATATAGCGAGGGATCGGTCGATAAATGCGGTCGAAGAAGCGATAGAACACAACGACAGAAGAATATTCCTTGTGACACAGATAGACGAGGACGTTGACGAGGTTGCGGCGGAAAATCTTTACAAAACAGGTGTGGTTGCCGAAATAAGACAGACGCTGAACACGCCCGACGGTGCAAGACGTGTGCTTGTGCAGGGTCTTTATACGGCGAAGCTGTGCGGCATATCTCAGGATGATCCGTTTCTTGTTTCGGACATCGTTCCTATGCCTGCGCTCAGCGATACACTGAGTGCCGCCGAAAAAACGGCTTTTATCCGCACTATCCACACAGAATTCAAGCAGTACAGCGAAATGTCGCCCAGAATGCCCATTGAGCTTTACAGAGGCATACTCGCTGAAAAGGATCTTTCAAAACTTATCGACCTGATAGTTTTCAACGTATATTTAAGAGTTGAGGATAAGCAGGCGCTTTTATCCTGCCTTTCACTGCGTAAACGTGCGGAGCTGCTTGTGAAGTTCCTTGCAAAAGAGGTTGACATTGTACGTCTTGAACAGGATATCAACGAGGAAGTCAAGGAAGCACTTGACAAGAACCAGCGTGAATTCTATCTGCGTGAACAGATGAGAGCTATTTCCCGTCAGCTCGGTGAATTTGACGATCCGCAGTCTGAAGCGTTTGAATATATGGACAAGATCGAAGAGTGCGGTTTTGATGAGGATACCGAAGAAAAGCTGATAAAAGAGTGCGAAAAGCTGATGCACCTTTCTCCCGGCTCGCAGGAGGCGGCTGTTGTCAGAACATATCTTGACACAGTGCTTGATATGCCGTGGAATATTTACACACACGGTAAGACGGATATTGCAAAAGCCGAAAAACAGCTTGATCATGACCACTACGGCATGAAAAAGGTAAAGGAACGTATACTTGAAATAGTTGCGCTCAATCAGTGGAAGGACGCAGACAAGAAGGGTCAGATAATCTGCCTTGTCGGCCCTCCCGGAGTAGGTAAGACTTCTGTCGCTAAATCAATCGCAACGGCTCTGGGCAGAAAATATGCAAGAGTTTCGCTCGGCGGTGTGCGTGACGAGGCTGATATAAGAGGTCACAGAAAGACATACATAGGTGCGATGCCCGGCAGAATTGTCAATGCGTTAAAGCAGGCAAAGTCAATGAACCCCGTTATCCTGTTCGATGAGATAGACAAGATGGGTACCGACTATAAGGGCGACCCTGCAAGCGCTATGCTTGAGGTTCTTGACAGCGAGCAGAATGTAGCGTTCAGGGATCACTATCTTGAAATACCGATAGATTTAAGCAATGTGCTTTTCATCACGACCGCAAACACGCTTGATACTATCCCCGCTCCCCTGCTCGACAGAATGGATGTTATCGAGCTTGGCAGCTATACAAGAGAAGAAAAGTTCCATATTGCAAAGGAGCATCTTGTTCCGAAACAGCTTAAAAAGCACGGCATAAAGCCGCAGGTTCGTTTTGCAAATGATGCGATATACTCGATAATCGACTTTTACACCAAAGAGGCAGGCGTAAGAAAGCTGGAAAGAAACATAGCTAAAATCTGCCGTATGACGCTCAAAAAGCTTGCATCGGGCGAGGCTGAGAAAATCAATATCAAGGCTAAAGATATTGAAGGTTATCTCGGTGCAAGAAAATATACGGGCGAAACTATTTCAAAGCAGGATGAAATCGGCGCTGTGAACGGTCTTGCATGGACTTCTGTCGGCGGTACTCTTTTACCGCTTGAGGTGCTTGTAATGGAGGGTACGGGCAAGATTGAGCTTACAGGCTCACTGGGCGATGTAATGAAGGAATCCGCAAAGATTGCGGTCAGCCTTACACGCTCGCTCTCCCGCAAGTATGAAATTGACCCCGATTTCTATAAGAACAAGGACATTCATATTCACGCTCCCGAGGGTGCTGTTCCAAAGGACGGACCTTCTGCGGGCGTTACTATGACAACCGCTCTGGTATCCGCTCTGTCGGGTATCCCTGTACGCAGAGATGTTGCGATGACAGGCGAAATAACGCTTCGTGGAAAGGTACTTCCGATAGGCGGTCTGCGTGAAAAGACTATGGCGGCATATTCAGCCGGTATCAAAACGGTGGTCATACCCGATGAGAACAAGGCCGATATGAAGGAGCTTGATGACGTTATACTGAGCAATATGAGCTTTGTGCTTGCGGAAAACATTGACACGGTGCTTAACACAGCGCTTGTAAAGCCGAATGTTACCGCCGCAAAGAAAAGCAATGAAAAGCTCCCGTCAGCAAAGCCCCGTGCTTCAAGAAAGACGGGCAAGAATGCCGTAAAGGAAATATAACATGAATTTTAACAAGGCAGAATTTTATACATCCTACGGGCTTTTCAGCCAGATTCCGAAATCGGAAAAAGCCGAGATCGCCTTTTCGGGCAGGAGCAACGTAGGAAAATCCTCCCTTATAAACAAGATACTGAACAGAAAGTCGCTTGCCCGTGTAAGTTCAATGCCGGGCAAGACGGTGACTATCAACTTCTATTCGGTTGACAATATCTATTTTGCGGATCTGCCGGGCTATGGCTACGCTAAGGTATCAAAATCCGAGAAACAGCGCTGGGCAGGGCTTGTCGAGGGCTATCTTGCCGATGACAGAAACCTTGCTCTCGTGTTCCAGCTTGTCGATTTCAGACATCCTCCCACTGCAGACGATATAATGATGATAAACTTCCTTATCGACAACGGGATACCGTTTGTTGTTGTGCTGACGAAAGCCGACAAGCTGTCAAAGAAGGAACGTGCCGCACGCAGAGAATCGCTTATGAACGAGATACCCTGTGCCGAGGACATTCATATGATAGAATTTTCTGCTATGAACGGCGAGGGCGTAGAAGAAATCCGTGAAATAATCGAGGACATCGAGCAGGAATCGCTTGCGGAAGAAGCCGAAACAGGCGACAGCCAATGACGGACATATATTCGCTGACTTATGAACAAGAGGAGAAGCTGCTGACCGAAAACGGCTTCAGGGCTACTCAGTGCGCCAATATTTTCCGTGACATATATAAGCGCAAAGCGACAGGCTTCAACGAAATGACGCTTACATCAGCCGATATAAAAGCGCTTTTATCCGACAAATATTTCTTCGGAAAGTTAAAAATCGACGAAATATTACAATCTGTAGATACTTCTAAGTATCTTTTTGAGCTATCGGACGGGTGCAGGGTCGAAACAGTGCTGATGCGTCAGAAGTTCGGCAACAGTATCTGTATCTCAACGCAGAGCGGATGCAATATGGGTTGCAAATTCTGTTGCAGCGGAAGGCTCAGAAAACAGCGTGATCTTACCGCCGGTGAAATGGTAAGTCAGATACTTACTGTCGAAAAGTATCAAAATATAACGATTAGTAATATAACCGTGATGGGTATAGGCGAGCCGTTTGACAACTATGACGCACTTTGCGATTTTCTTGATATAGTAACTGTTCCGGGCGGAATCGAAATAGGAACAAAGCATATTACCGTATCGACCTGTGGACTGTGTGACAAGATGAAATTATTTGCAGAGCGTAAAGAGCCGTGTAATCTTGCGGTAAGTCTGCACGCTCCGGATGACGAGATAAGAAACAGGCTTATGCCGGTAAACCGCAGGTATAGTATCTCACAAGTCGTAGAATCGGCTAAATACTATGTTGAACGTACAAACCGCAAGGTTCTGCTTGAATACATACTGCTTGACGGAATAAACGACAGCAGAGAGAACGCACGTCAGTTAGCGGCACTTATCGGAAATGCACGGCTGTTTGTAAATCTTATACCGTACAATCCGTCCCCCGACAGCGAGTTTAAAAGGAGCAGTGAGGAAAACATCACGGCATTTTATGACGAGCTTAAAAAAAACAGGATAAACGTTACCCGAAGAAAAGAATTCGGCACAGAGCTATCCGCCGCCTGCGGACAGCTCAGAAGTGACAGAATATCAGGCGAACACAAGGTACCTTAGAGGAATAACAATGAAATTTTTCTGTGAACTTAAAAAGACAGTAGACGACTCATACGATATTGAAATCGGCAGAAGTCTTTCAGACACGCTGATAAGCGATATTAAAAACGGGCTTTGCGGCAGGATAAAGAAGTTTGCCGTTGTTACCGACAGCATTGTTGAGCCGCTTTATGCGAAAGAGATATACGAAAAACTCATTTCGGCGGGCTACAGTGCCGATATGTTTGTGATACCCGAAGGAGAAAAGTCGAAAACCAGAGCAATGAAGGAGTTTGTCGAGGACTCTATGCTTGAAAAGGGCTATCGTCGTGACTGCTGTGTAATTGCGGTCGGAGGCGGTGTTGTGAGCGACCTTGCAGGCTTTGTTGCCGGTACATTCGGCAGAGGCGTACCTTTTATCAATTACGCCACTACTCTGCTTGCCGCCGCAGACGCATCAGTCGGAGGAAAGACAGCGGTCGATACTCCTCTGGCTACTAACCTGATAGGTCTGTTCAACCAGCCCGAAAAGGTATATCTTGATATTGAAACGTGGAAAACACTGCCCGAAAGACAACTTTCAAGCGGACTTGCCGAAACAATAAAACACGCCTGCCTTGCAGATGGCGAAATGTTCGATTATCTTGAAAAGAACATCGAAAAGATACTTGTGAACGATAAGGACGCCTGCGAATATATAGCGGAGCATAACTGCGCTGTGAAGTATAAGGTCGTAATGAAGGACGAGCGTGAATCAGGACTGCGTGAGGTGCTTAACCTCGGTCACACTGTCGGCAGAGCGATAGAAACAGTCAGCGACTACAAGCTGCTGCACGGCGAGGCTGTATCAATAGGGCTTATCGCACAGGCGAAACTCGGTGAGAAGTACGGTTATATTTCTCCCGAAAATGTCAGCCGTGTAATAAAGCTGTGTGAACGTGCAAAGCTCCCCATTGCGATTCCCGATTACATCGACAAAACCGCACTGGTCAGAAAGCTGTATACGGATAAGAAGGTTCGTGACGGCAAGCTCAGAATGGTATTCCAAAAGGAAATCGGCGATGTTATGTGCTTTGGCGATAATGATTACGCTAAGCAGATCACCGAGCCGGAGATTGCGGAAGTTATAGACGAAATGTGAAAAAAAGCCTGCACAGATTGAAATGTGCAGGCTTTGATTTTAACTTTTGGTACTAATTTTTAATATATAATTTTATATTATTTTGATAATTAACGTTGACTTTTTAATTTTTTATGTTACAATTTAGAAGACCGTGCAGAACGACATATCCCAGTGACGATGGAAGATTGGAGCAAACGCCCGGATTTATTCCTGATGGCGGATGACAGAGAAGTTTTGCAGGATGCCGGAAAAATCACAGCGGAGATTGCCAAGTCCAAAGCTGAAACAGAATTTGAGAAGTATCGTGTTATTCAAGACAGATTGTTCATGGCGGACTATGACAGGTATCTGCTTGAATTAGAGGAAAAGGCGAAGAAGTAATAAAAAAGCAAATGTAAAAGCATTTTGACACGTATTTTCTGCGATGTCAAAGCCGTTTGGTAGACTACAAGCGGTGGTTATCCTATAATAAAAGTGCAAGGGAGGTGTCATGGCATGGAGCATGATATTGGAAGTAAAATCAAGGCAGCCAGACTTGAAAAGAAGCTGACACAGGAACAGGTTGCCGAAATATTGGGAGTGAGTCGTCAGACCATCTCAAATTGGGAAAATGAAAAATCCTATCCGGATATCATAAGTGTCATTAAAATGAGCGATTGCTACGAAGTCTCTCTTGACTATTTATTGAAGGGAGAGCAAAAAATGAAGACCTATTATGATTATCTCGAAGAAAGTACAAATGTTGTAAAAAGCAACGCTAACAGAAACAAAATTATTACCATCCTATCTTATATGCTTGTATGGGCGATTGCCATGATTGTGTTCTGGTTCTTTACAAGCGGAAGTGATGCTATGGGTTATAGTTTGATGTTCCTTTGGATTATTCTTCCTGTAACTACATTCGTTGTGTCCATTGTTATCGGCAAAAATGACTTTTGGAAAAAAGGAAAATGGGCATTCACCCTTTTCTTCGGAGTGATGTATATGCTGGCTGAATACGGAACATTTAAAATGGCAAACAACATTGCTTTTGACAAGCTGAATGCACCGGATTGGGGAATGATTGTAGCCGGTGCAATAATTTCTGCAATCGGTATGCTCTTAGGTTCGTTGTGTAACAAGAAGCGTAACAAGCAGAAGAATCAGGATATTTAATGTAGGGCGAATATGAACAAGTTTAGAACAGTTGTATCTATTTTGTGTGGAGTTGCAGGATTGTTCCTTGGAGCCTCGCTTAACAATGCTATTGGTGGATGTATCCTTGGCGTTTTGATTTCTGCGTTACCCCAAGATCAAAAAAGGAAATTGCCGAATATCTCAGAATGGCATCTGTGTCATATTGTATAAAACGTTATGTAGACCCTCTGGTCGATGACGGTATACTCGCCTTAGCAGAACCGAAATCCAAACGGAGCCACACGCAGAAATATTTTACTGTGAAATAAATTGTATAAAACACAAGCCTGCACGGAACGATTTTTGTTCGTGCAGGCTTTAACATTCATTTCAATACGGCTTTTTAAGCAAGGTTTCTTTAAGCGAACAATACTTATCCGCCCAGCATACCAGCCACGCTTCCTTACTTCTCGGAAGCCTTGTAAGTGTCAGCGGCCACATATGATTTATTATTATCCCACGCTCTTTTACCGTCAGAGAAAACGTGTTCCTTGCATTACGTTCGGCGGTCACGGGATGTGAAAATCCGTGCAGACCGTCCCTTGTGAATGCACCCTCGTGCCAGTCATAGAGGAAGAAATCGTGCAGAAGCGCACCTTTTACAAGCGCCTCGATATTTATCTTCAGCTTAAGCCTCTTTGCATACATATAAGCATACAGGCAGACCATAAGGCAATGCTCATAGGTAGAAACATCGCCGTGCTGAACATACTGCTTCATCTGCTGTACCTTTTCGTTTGCAAGTATCTTTCTTGCTGTTTTTATAAATCTGCGGTCATCGTCTGTAAGCACAAACGTATTCTTATCTGTCATCATTCTCATCATCGCCGTTATACTCGGCAGAATCCTCTTCTTTTTTTTCACCGGTTCTTGCTTTAAAGCCCGGAATGCGTGACGCAATCACATCAAAGCGCATAATATGAGTGCTTATGTTGCTTATGCTGAATGTGCTTCTCAGCTTATCGACATCAATCTGCTTTCTTGCCGTGCCGAAAAAATCAATCGCCATAACCAGCGATATGACCGCACCTGCAATACATATTAACCGATACGGCAGATTGTTAAGCATATATAATGTAATGTCCGAAACAACATACGTCACGAACAATCCCATTACTCCCCAGAAAAGCGAGGACACCAGCGATATTCTGTTTTTATAGGTTATCCTGAACATACTGTAATCCCAGAACTGCTTACCGAACATAGTTTCCATAAGCCAGCCCGTGAAGTATTCAAGCGCCGTGCAGGCAATAAGAGCCACAAAGAAAACCTGAAATCCGTTATCTCTGAAAGGATGACAGATAAACAGAAGGAGCAGTCCGCCGACACCGTATATAGGAATATAGGGACCTCTTAGGAAGCCTCTGTTTATCGGTCGTCTGTGATACAGCGACTCGATAGTCGATTCCTGCACCCAGCCTGCCATACAATATATACAGAACGTAAATAGCCAATATTCAATTCCGAAATGTTCCATATTATTCTCCGATTTATAATCAATATTATGATGCTGTTCTGTTTAAAATTCTGTCTTGGGATATTGCATTTTCCGCCACAATATCCTATACTCCGATTTTATTATATAATATCTGTTAATTAAAGTCAATTAAATAAATTGCCGTTTGCCGAAGTGAATAGATTTTTTGTGAAAACTGTCGAATACGGATAATCCTCAGGAGTAAAAATCAGTAAAGTTAACATTCGGTTAATAAACGAAACCCCGACCTTTCAAAAGTCGGGGTTTTACGTTCAATTCAGATGTGCGTCAGTCAATCTCAACCATAACCTTCTGGTTGTATCTTACTGCTCCTGCACGCATAATGGTACGGATAGCCTTAGCTATTCTTCCCTGCTTGCCTATTACACGTCCCATATCATCGGGAGCAACGTGCAGATGATAAACAACAGTTCCGTCCTCTTTAGGCTCGTCAACTGTTACCCGGATGGCGGACTTGTCATCTACAAGGTCTTCCACCATAGCGATAAGCAATTTTTCCATTTTATTTTCCTTTCAGAAACAGCGATTACTTTTCAGCAGCAATCTTAAGGAGCTTCTTAACTGTATCTGTGGGCTGAGCGCCGTTAGCGAGCCACTTGTCAGCCTTTTCCTTGTCGATAGATACAACAGAGGGTTCCTTTGTAGGATCGTAGTAACCGATTTCCTCAATGAAACGTCCGTCTCTGGGGTAACGTGAATCTGCAACTACAACTCTGTAGAAAGGAGCCTTCTTAGCGCCCATACGTCTTAATCTGATCTTTACCATTTTGTTCACCTCATAAAAAATTTAAAGTTTTAGTTTTTATAATCAAAGTGTATTGTCAAGCATTAATTGTCAACCACTATGAATTACCTGTAATCCTGAACGGCTTACATCGGGAATCCGCCCATACCGTTCATTCCACCCATTCCGCCCATAGGGAACTTCGGGAACTTGCGTTTTTTGCCGCCCTTAAGTCCCATCTGCTTCATCATCTTCTGCATACCGTCAAACTGCTTGAGAAGCTGATTTACATCTTCGACCTTTGTGCCGCTTCCCGCCGCAATTCTGCGCTTACGCTTTGCGTCAATGATAGAGGGCTTTTCACGCTCTTTTTTTGTCATTGATGAGATAATAGCCTTAGTGCGATACATTCTGCGCTCGTCTATATCTTCTTCCTTGACCTTTCCCGCAACACCGGGAATCATCTTTATAAGAGATGAGATGCTGCCCATCTTCTCAATCTGTTCAAACTGTGCGTACAGGTCGTTCATATCGAACTTGTTTTCCTGCAGACGCTTTGCCAGCTTTTCCTGCTCCTTCTCATCAACATTTATCTTTGCCTTTTCGATGAGTGAAAGCACATCGCCCATACCGAGTATTCTGTCAGCCATACGGTTGGGGTGGAACTGCTCAAGGTCGTCCGTCTTCTCACCGACACCTGCAAACTTTATCGGCTTGCCTGTAACCGAGAGAACCGACAGAGCCGCACCGCCTCGTGTATCGCCGTCCAGCTTTGTAAGGATAACGCCTGTAATGTCAAGCATATCGTTGAACGATTTTGCAACGTTTACAGCGTCCTGACCGGTCATAGAGTCAACAACGAGCAATATCTCATTCGGCTGAACCTCAGCCTTTATATCCTTAAGCTCGTTCATCAGGTCTTCATCTATATGCAGACGGCCTGCGGTATCAAGGATAACAACGTCAAAACCGTTGTCCTTTGCGTATTTTATCGACTCTTTCGCTATCTTCACGGGATTTGTCTGTCCCATCTCGAATACATGAGCATCAACCGAGGCACCGACTACCTTCAACTGATCGATAGCGGCAGGACGGTAAATATCGCAGGCAACTAAAAGCGGTCTTCTGTTCTGCTTTTTAAAATACTTTGCAAGCTTTGCGGTATGAGTAGTTTTACCTGCACCCTGAAGACCGCACATCATAATAACGCACGGAGGCTTAGATGGGAAATCAATCCTTGCCGTATCCGTACCCATAAGCTGTATCAGCTCATCGTGTACTATATCTATTACCTGCTGTGCAGGAGTAAGGCTGTTCATTACCTCACTGCCTACAGCACGTTCACTTACCTTTGCAACGAAGTCCTTTACTACAGGGAAGCTGACATCCGCTTCAAGCAATGCCATCTTGACCTCACGCATAGCTTCCTTTACATCTTTTTCATTCAGCTTACCGTGATTTTTCAGCTTGCTGAATACTTTTCCGAGCTTGTCCGAAAGTCCTTCAAATGCCATCAGCCAACCTCCTCTTTATATCGCATTCTTTATATCTTCTATAATAGATCTCATTTTCTCTTTTTCATCGGCACTGCCGACATTCTCATCTGTAAGAGCTGTCAGCTTGTCGCATAAATCACAGACATTGCGGTACTTTTGTGCAAATCCGAGTGTTTCCTCAAGCTGAGCGAGATATTCCTCCGCTGTGCGTATGCACTTGTGAACACCCTGTCTTGTGATGCCCATATTCTCGGCAATCTCGGAAAGCGACAGATCCTCGTCATAGTAAAGGCTGAGCGTATCATATTGCTTTTCGGTAAGCATACTGCCGTAGGTATCGAGCAGTATTGCGTTTTCGATATTCTTTGACATTTTGCCGCTCCTTTGTCCGTCCGTATTTTCCTTAACAGTCATACAGACTTACCCACGCTCCGATTTTCTTGCGTCCTTTGTATGCTCCTTTGTCCGTCCGTATTCACGGTAACAGTCATACTGACTTAAGCGATTCACTGCCGGCTTACAAGCCGTAAATCGTGCAAACCTTTTTGTTGTGCCGTTTTAAGCGGTGTAATGCTGTTTTGGTTTACAGCCACCTGATATATTATACACAAAGAGAGCCGCTTTGTCAAGTAAAATCTGAAAATTTCTTATAAATACTTGACTGCAAACCGATTTAGCGGTATTATATACTAATAACCGACAAGGAGCGATCATTATGATAATAACAACTCTTACCTGTATGTGCGTCGACATATTCGACAATACGATAATGCCCGGAGGCGAATCGCTAAATTTCGCCGCAACAATATCACGGCTTACAGATGCAAAGGTCTATATAATCGGCGCTGTAGGAAATGACAGTTACGGTAAAACCGTCCTTGACAGCATAAAAGATTTCAACATTGACAAAACCCATATCAGAACGGAAAACGGAGATACCGCCTCGAACCGCACCTACCTTACCCCCGACGGCGACCGTTATTATAAAGACGATTCGTGGAACGGCGGAGTGTTCTCAAGCTTTGCCCTGTCTGCGTCTGACAGGGAATTGTTGCATTCGTCGGATATGGTGCATACCACCTTTTCCGGACCGAATTTCAACGATGTAATTGACTGCTGCCGTGAAAAGCGTTTTCCGCTGAGCGTAGATTTTGATATTTGCAGGGATTTTGACACGATAGAAAAATACCTTGACTGCATATCGCTTTTGTTTATAAGCGGAGATGAACCTACGCTTGAAAAAGCGAAACAGCTTTCCTCAAAATATCCCAATACGATCTTTATCGTAACGCTCGGAGAAAACGGAAGCACCGCCTTTTCAAAAGGCACGGCTTATCATTGTGCCGCCGCTGAGGTATCCGAAGTAACAGATACCACCGGTTGCGGCGACAGCTATCAGGCAGGCTTTATAGCAAGCTATCTTGCTGACGGGAACATAGAAACGGCTATGAGTAAAGGCTCGCAGACAGCCGCACAAACACTTTCGTTCATCGGAGGATTCAGATATTGAAATACGGCGGAAAAGTAAAAGCTTTTCCGCCGCAGTTTGTAGAAAAAGTATGTTTTTTAAACAAAAGTGCTTATCCTCAATCCCTATCCCCTTTAGGACACTCTGTTGGCTTTGCTTCGTGCAAAGCTTGGTGTGTCCTTATTTCGGCATCCTTGCCGAAAACCCCTTTCCCCCGGAAAGGAGCTGAATATGGGGCTGCCGCCCTCACCCCGCTTGGGGCTACGCCCCAAACCCCTATTTTAAGAATTATATAGGTTTTTCGACAGTCTACGGCGGAAAAGCAAAAGCTTTTCCGCCGTCATTATTTTATATGCTTATTTCGACCGATACGCACCTTCCGCCGTACAGCTTTTCGCTGAGTTCGGTAGGCTGTGTGAAGCCGGCGTACAGTGTATATCTGCCGCTTCTTACCGCTCTTACGCCGTTATCGTCAACCGTTTCAAACGCACCTTCGGGAATATTGATGCTTATCGTCCTGCTTTCCCCGTCAAACAGCGAAACACGCTCAAATGCGCAAAGGCTGTGATTTTTCACCCCGTTTTCGCTCTTTATATAGACCTGCAGAACGTCCTCCGCACTTCTGCTTCCCGTATTGGTAACATTAACGGCAAGCGTATTGTCCTTGTACGAAACATCGCCGCATTCAAAGTGCGAATAGGTAAGTCCGTAGCCGAAAGGATAAAGCACGTTGCTTTCATCGTCACAGAAGCGATATGTCCTGTTCTTCATTGAATAGTCGGTGAAATCGGGTAACATATCCGCCGATTTATAGAAAGTGACCGGGAGCTTGCCGGACGGTGAAACCTCCCCGAAAAGTATCTCTGCAAGCGCCTTTCCGCCGTACTGACCGGGATACCACGCATTTATAAGGGCGTTTCCTTCGCATTCGGTATTCACACTGCTTCCTGCCGCAAGAACTATTATAAGCGGCTTTCCCGTACCTTTCAGCTTCTGTAAAAGAACACGCTGAACCTCGGGCAATCTTAAATCGGGCTTATCCCCCGATGCAAACTCGTTTCCTGTGTCGCCCTCCTCGCCCTCAAGAGTAGCGTCAAGTCCCACACATACAACAGTGACATCCGCCGCCTCGCACGCCGCAACCGCCTCGGCATATCTGTCGCCGGGCAGCGCAAGACCCTGCGTTCTGTCACGGAAAAGCTGACAGCCCTCCGCATAATATACCCTGCCGTCAAATGCGTCCTGTATTCCCTCAAGGAATGTAACGCTTCTGTCGGGCGTACCGTTATAGTTTCCGAGCAATGCCGCACGGCTGTCCGCATTCGGTCCTATTACGGCTATCGAGCTTATCCTGCTTTTGTCAAGCGGAAGTATGCCGTCATTATGCAAAAGCACCATTGATTTCTCCGCCGCTTCAAGCGATAACGCTTTATTGCCGTCACAGGCGATAATATCAAACGGCAGGTCGTCAAACTCGTTATCGTCAAGCTGTCCGAGCCTTATTCTTGTCCGTAATGCGTGAATGCAGGCAGTGCGTATATCCTGCTTTGTTATAAGCCCTTCTTCAAGCGCCGCCAGAATATGCAGATATGTATTTCCGCAGTTAACGTCACAACCGGCCTTCAGCGCCATTGCCGCAGACTGCGGTGCTGTATCGGTGATTTTGTGGGTAGTATGAAAATCCCTTATAGCCCAGCAATCCGACACAAAATAACCGTCGAAGCCCCATTCACGCAGTTTTCCCATCAGCTTTTCAGATGCACACGAAGGCTCGCCGTTCACCCTGTTATATGCACCCATAACACCTTCGACCCTGCCCTCTTTTACAAGCGCCTTGAATGCAGGCAGATAGGTTTCTTCCATATCCTTCTCGCTTACCCTTGCGTCAAACTCGTGGCGAAGCGACTCGGGACCGCTGTGTACCGCAAAATGCTTTGCGCAGGCGGCGGCTCTGAGGTATTCTTCTTCTCCCTGTATGCCCTTTACGAAGTTCACACCGAGCCTTGAAGTCAGGTACGGATCCTCGCCGTAGGTTTCATGCCCTCTGCCCCAGCGTGGGTCACGGAATATATTTATATTCGGCGCCCATAATGTAAGACCTTTATATATGTCGGTATCGCCGTGCTTTGCGGCGCTGTTGTACATTGCCCTCGCTTCTGTGGAAATCACCTCACCGACACGATACATCATATCCTTGTCGAAAGCCGCCGCAAGTGCAATAGCCTGCGGAAAAACCGTAGCCGTTCCTGCTCTTGCCACACCGTGAAGTCCCTCGTTCCACCAGTTATAAGACGGAAGCCCTGCCTTTTCTATGGCAGGTGCGTCATATTTCAGCTGCTGTGCCTGTTCCTCCGTACTCAGCGTATCGGCAAGTGCCGCCGCTCTATCGTAAGCCGATAATTGTTTATCCTTATATCTTTCCATAAATTACTCCTTGAAATCCGGTTTGCCGTACTGTTAAGTTGATTTTATCATATCTTACGGCAAGTTTCAAGATGATTTCAATGCAAAATGCACGGTTAAAAAAATAATAGCCCCGCCGTAAAGGCGGAGCTTCATTTCTGATAGCATCGCAACTGCTCCTATTTGTTATAAGTTTGTTATAAGCTGTAAGAAAAATATCTTCTTCCGTGTTCCTCTTCTGCACCGATCTTATTGTAAAAATTGATCGCAGGCTCGTTCCAGTCAAGGCAGCTCCACTCTATATATGAAAATCCGTCCTGCTTTACAAATTTCTCTACTTCAGAAAAGAACTTTGTTCCAAGTCCGTTCCTGCGTTTTTCCGGCTTTAAAAACAGATCTTCAAGATGCACTCCCGCCTTTGCCGCAAATGAGGCGAATACGGGGTAATAAATAGCATAACCGACCGGCTCGCCGTTGAGTTCAGCGATAAGCGCAGCAGCTATGTTCTTTTCAAAGAGAAGATAACGCAAATCCTCCTGTGTAGCAGTCATATCCTGCGGTCTTTTTTCGTATGTGGCAAGACCTTTTATCAGGTTTTCTATAAGGCTTATGTCGTTTTCGGTCGCTTTTCTGACAGTAAATTTATCGTTCATCAAAAATCCTCCTGCTTATATAGATTTATTATAGCGGGTTTTTGTGTTCAAGTCAATTGTGACTTTATGTCTGAACATCCGTATAGCAGAAAAACCCTTTGAGAAAGGGAGTTATCCTCTCTCAAAGGGCAACCTGACAAACTGGAATTTGACACTTTGTATTTATCGAGAATACTCTTGAAACCATTTTGCAAAGCGTGATTTATTGAAAATAATGAATTTATATAGTTCTCCATTTTTCATATTAACTGTTGCAATTGGAAAGACTATCCACTTCCAAGAGATTTCTTTTATTTCCTGCATCGGCAAAACTAAATTTCTGTATTTTTTGTCAACTGTAAGCTTGTTTGTCTTGTAAGTAAGCGACTGACTATCGAGGTACAGACCTCCTCCAAGTATGCCATTGTGACACAAACTGCAAACAAAAGATTTCATAGAAACATCCCTCCATTAAATTCCGATTTGCATTTCCGTTCATTTCAGAAAACGGGCAATCCCAAAGGAACTGCCCGTTAAAATATTTACTTCACTTCCGGCTTCATCGTCGGAATTTCAAGTGAAAGTATCTTATGCCCTGATTTAACCTCTCTTTTCCTTACTTTGTTAATCCAAACCGTTTTCATTAAAGTACATAACCTCACATAAGATGTCATAACTTTATTTGATTTATCGTAAAAAAACGAGGGTGTTTTCATTGTCCGGCGAAGAAGCACATCTCGGATATCACCGACTATTCGCCGCATAAACCTTTATTTGTTTATACAGTATAACATATTCTTATTCAAAAATCAAGGAGCCTGCCACCGTGTTGTGGCAAGCCCCCTTTTTCATCGTATCTTGATTTTACCCTCAAGCCCTGCAAAGGACTCCATCTTTTTATCAACCGTCGATCGCCGGTTTATATGCTATCTATCATATAAACAGACTTGTTCCATCCGTCCATGAAAACCACTCTGTCATTGAATACATTCATATATGACGGGCGGAGATTTTCTTGTCCGAGCTTTTCATATTTCAGCTTCTCACCGGTTGCTGTATCATATATATTTACGGTTGTATCACCTCGATCATAGCCGTATAATGCAGAATCTTCGATTTCAACATCATTGGGCACACAGGTTATCAGGTATTTACCGTTTGGAGTAATCCCACAATAACTGTTTTCTATCTCGTTATCCAAATATTGCACTCTCAGCTCGTTAGTTTTGTAATTGTAGAAAATAACTCCGTTTGAGCGTTCGGAAAACTCCGGATTTATTTCCGGGTCAAACGGCGACATAAAACAGATAAAATCTCCCGCCTTTACAAGCCTGCGGTTGCAGTTGCTGAAAGGGCCTATGTTTATCTGCTGTATCATCTTTCCGTTTTTATCCATAACGCAAAAATAGCAAGCGTCAAATTCATCGGTAAACGCCTCACCCTCGCAGTAATAACCCACTATTTCATTATCAAGCACATAGAAATCCGCAAAATTTTCATCGAATAATTTATCTTTATTGCTTCCGTCTGAATTCATTTTATAAAAGCAGCATTCATCGTTTACAGAAACATTGTAATATACCTTGTCGTCGGAAGGAACATAAGTACAATGACTTATCTGCGTTTTGCTTGTTGTACTTTTATATATCAGATTTCCGTACACATCGGTAACCTCGTACCATCTTTCACATTCATCGGTATCGACATAATAGTTCCACGCAGAAAAAGAGAACATTCCTTCACTATATTTTACATCCGAATCAAAAGGCTGTGATTCAGATACCGGATCATAGTAACCTCCTACTGTAAAGTGATATACAGCCTTCTTTTCTCTGTCGTCATAAACGACGTAATCGCAAGTATAATCGTTTAAGGCGTTATCTGAGTTTTTCTGTATCAGAAAATACCTCTGCGCTTCATCAACATATCCGACAGGGATATAATCATAAATGTTTATGTCCTTCAGGGTTTCGTTAGCCTGATTCGGTTTACTCGTTTCATATCCGCTCTCAGGTAAAAGAACGCTGTCACCGCTTTGCTCAAAAGAGGATTTCCCCGATGCGGTCGTTCCGCTTGTACTATCGGAATAGCTTTCCGTTGTCGATGTATTGTCTGTACAAGCACAAAGTGAGAAAGCAAGTGCCAAAGCAAGCGCAGATGTGATAATGCGTTTTTTCATTTGTGCTCCTCCGATATTTATGAAATATATTTTGTCATCTTATTCGTTTTCCGTAACCACAATACTAATACTTTTACGGATATTCATTGAGCCAACCTCGGCGTTTAGCGGTACTTCAACAGCATAAATTATATCTCCCGCTTTTACATCGTCAAGCGTCACCTTGTACTCATTTATATAACCGGTTTTTGAAGCAAATCTCATACCACCGTTATCTCCAAGCTTTATTCGCTCATGGTTCTTATAAAAATATACAGCATATTCATCAGGCTCACCGCCATATAATAGCAGAGTAACGCCCAATTTATCCGAGCCTTTATCAATAGATAAGCTGTGTTCCTGACGCTTTGCATCAAACAAACTTATCATATTTGTGCCGGATATTTTTGCGTCAGTCAGATTATACTCCTCTTTTACTTTTGCGGTTGCTAAAATGCTTTCACAATCTGACGAATATGTAAAATCGTCGATAATCTGTGGTTCTGTGTCTGCTTCAATCTCAAACTCAAAGAACGACTGTCCGGAATGTGCGTTACCGAAGCCTAAAAAGCCGTCTTTAGGTCTGTAAGACGGGTGCAAAACGGTCATCAGCTTTACTTTCAATATTTTTTCATGTTCGTATTCTTTTGTTATCTCCGGAATAAAGGTAAGAGTAACCGTCTGCTTTGTGTCGGGCTTTTGTGAAATGCTTACAAGCTCGGATTTTTCAGAGCCGTTCAGCGACAGCTTTTGAGGCACACCGTTTATAAATGCCATATAGCCAATCTCTACATCGTATTTATTCTTTGCAGAATCGGACACAAAGCTGAAATTTACCTCACCGCCGCTGTACTTTACAGTTGACTTGCCTTCAATGCTGTAGTCGCTGAATGCAATTCCGGCTTCCTGATATTTGCTGAAATCATCATTTTCAGGTTCGGATCCCTGAGGTTTACTAAACGGAGGCAATGTTTCTATAACCGCTGAATCTACGGAGATATTTGTTACGGAAGCTGTTGTGTCAAACGGGTTGCTCGCTTGTGTTTCGCTGTTAAGGTTCCCCGATGTTTCAAATGGATTTGACACAAGGCTCTGTGTGTCACTTTCACTTGTTCCCGCACAGGAGCAGAGTGAGAGGACCAAAGCTATAGCGAATTGTGATGCTGCTGATGCTCGTAAAAGTTTTTTAATCATTTTAAATGTCCTCCGTTTAATCTAAATAATTTATGTACATCGTCCGCCGCCGATTAACAACAATTTTCACTTATCCCGCCTGCTCATCATATCTGAACTGATATAAAATGCAATCTGTAATGCTACCGTCATATACGACAATTCTGTCATCAAATGCCTGAATGTTGCACCCCTTTACACCGCTGCCCTTGTCGTTTTTTATCTCATTTATCTTTTCTCCGGTATCAAGGTCATATATTTTTATTACAAGATCGGTGTACAGACGATTTGTCTGCTCCTCATTCAAAAACTCATGTTCGGTTATAGTTACCGCTTTTGTACCGTCCGGAGTTATTCTCACGCAACCCATTTCAATAGCTTCTTCTGGTGTGAATTCAACTATTTTGTCCTTTTCGCCGTCATAAAGATACAATGTATCCTCGGGGAACTCTTCGGTTTTGGATGCGTAACCGGTTCGATTAGATAAAAGGCAGTAGTATTTACCCGATTTTTGCCCCATCAGCGCATAATAATCTGTACTCTGCGGCATATCGGCGGTTATTTCGTTTCCGTCAAAGTCTATAACCTGGATTGAGCAACCGTCGGGTACTGCGCGATACTTACAAAGGACAATTCTGTTATCCGCAAGCAGCATTGTACTGCTATAATAGTAATCGCTGTCACTGAAAAGCTCCTTTTCTTCTTTTCCATCCTTGCTGAATCTGCTTATTATGTATTCGTCTCTGCCGTCTTTTCTATAGCATACGAAGTATTTATCAAGCTGCTTTGAGTATACGGCGGATATATAATGAATACTATCACTTACCGTAAGACCGCCGAGTCTGCTTATTTCTTCAAACTTTTCATTATATGTTACGGCGAATATCTCTGACGTAGCGCTTTGGTCTTCGGTCAAGTTCTCATCTATATAGGTAAACTGTCCGTTACAGCAGGAAATATCCCAAGGTGATTTTTGGCTTCTTAAGCTTTCGGTTGTCTTGCCTGTTGATTTATCATATACAGAGTAAGTATAGTCAAGACCGTCTTCGGGTTCATCTGACGCTCTTTTATATAACAGAAGATAGTTCAAATCATTATCAATATATCCTACCACGTTATATTTATACAATACGCTGTCTGATGCAGCCGTATTGCTGTTTTCAGGCTCACTTTCGGGCACATCTGCACTTGTGTCGGCAGGCGGCTGTGTTGCGGGATTTGTTATTATCTCATCATCTGGTGAAAAGCTGAGTTGGCTTGTTGTTTTAAGTATTCTTGCCTTTGTATAATCATCAGTTAAAGGCACGGCTATAGCATAGACAATATCATGGTTATTGACATTTTCGAGAATAGCCGTGAGCTTCGGCACATAGCCTGCTTTTGCCGATACCGTAGCATAGTCCTTGCCGTTTACTTGTACTCTCTTATGATTTACATAAAAGAAAACATTGTAAGTATCAAAATCCGCACCGTCAAACAGCACATCACAAGTCTGGGTGCTTTTGTCAAGAATAAGGTGCTCGGTCTCATTGTCCTTGCTGTAAAGCTTTAGCATCGCTCCGCTGCTCATTTCACCCGCTTTTTTAAGCGTATATGACTTTAATGAGCTGTCGGACGCGGGTATATTTTCAAACTCTGCATTTCCGCTAAGCTCAACAGTTTCAGCCTTTTCGTTCATTGTAAGACAAGCTGTGTATACGGTAGAGCCTGCGTTTATATTGCCAAAGCCAAAGCCCGCATATTTACCCTGAGGCACATAACCGATATTGAAAATAGAAACAATCTGCAAATTCAGTTCTTTTTTATCTTCAAGCTCCTTTGTAATGCGAGGTTTTATGTTGATAGATACGTTTGTAATTTCATCTTTAGGAAAGTTTACGCTTACAGTTTCGACTTCTTCACTTCCGTTTACGGATATAACCTGCGGTATTCCTCCGATAAACGCCATATATCCTATCGTTATGTCTTCCCGGTTATTTGCGGCATTTGCCGAAAAAGTTATATTTATTTTTTCACCGTTATATTCGATATTCTGCGCGTCGTTCATTTCTGAAAAGTCAAATTGCAGAGTGCCGCTCTGGTACTTGTCATAAAGCTCATAGCGCTCGTCCTTGGCAGGCGTTTCGCTGTTTTCATTTTCATATGTTTCAAATGGATTTGACACAAGGCTCTGTGTTCCGCTTTCACTTGTTCCCGCACAGGAGCAGAGCGAGAGAGTGATTGATAAAGCGAGTAATGATGCTATAATACGTTTTTTCATTTACGTTTCCTCCGTTATTTGTCTGAAAATTGCAATTCTCCGTCACTGTTTCTGACTATTACCTTACCGTTTGCAAGAAAAATACGTCCGTCTTTCGCCTGAGGTATTTCTATAAGATTTCCGCCAGCGTCCATATATGTTCCGTCATCGAAATACACGCCGCCCCTGTCTACCATATACGCATCACCCTTGTCGGCAAGCTTTTCTTCCGTAAAATCACTTGCTTTATACCGATAAGTGGCAGATTTGTTTGAGCAGTAAATATATTCTCCGTCTGACGCAATCGCATAGAACATTCTTTCACTGATAATCTTCTTTTCATTGTCATAGCAGACCGGATTGCCATCGGAATTAAGATAGAACACCTTGCCGTCAATAACGGAAATATCCCCGTTTATATAATTCTCGCTGAACAGCAGACGGCGTGTGCCTGTATTCAAATCAAGTACAAACACCTTGTAATTATCCGTTTGCAGGTATAAATTATTCCGATACTTGCACATACCGCTGTAGCTGTAATCATCGCTGTCACCCGACCATATTGTCAGCAGGTCAAGATAGCGGCTGAGCCGCTGGGCACCAGGCGCGGCAAGAACGGTTTCTTTATAATAATCGCTAAGCCGTATTCTGCACACATTATCGGTATATGTGCCGCCATTCTGAAAGCTTTCGGTATAATAAAGATACCCGTCGCTTGCAAGCATATAGGCAACCCTGCCGTCACAGGTTATATTTCGCAGTATATCGTCCTCTGAAAGATTCAGCTTATCGTCATATCTGATTATCCTTTGAGAAATTATATTGTATTCATCGTCGGTCTCGGTACTAAGTTCGTAATATCCTTCACCGTCATAAGCAAAACCGTATCTTCCGTCCGCCGCCGTGTTATCGGCGGTGCTCTGAGAACAGCCTGACAACAGCAGTATCAGCGAAGCGGCAACTGCCGAAATCACTGCCTTTTTTCCCGGACGACAGCGCTTTATACTGCCGATATATACTGCCGCAGTAACCGCTATCACAATAACAGCTATCGTTATCAGCATAACCAGAAGTTCGGCAGGAACGCATGAATACAGCAGAATTTCAAGTCTGCCCTCGGTTACATAACAATCTCCCGTGTAATACGGCGAGCCGAGCACAAGTGAAAACGGCGAATAATACACGGCATTATTCTGACCGAAAAGATAAACCCACACGCAAGTGACCGCCATTGGCACAAACAGCGACAGCGGCAGATTTTTTGTCAGCGTACAAAGCAGTACGCATACAGCCGAAATAAGCAGGTAGCCGAGCAGCTTTGTCAGGTGAATAACTATAAACATTGCGATTATAGACAGACTGCCAAACGGGGTGTTCTCAAAGGCTTCAAGTGACTGTACGCCACAGCCGAGGTTTTCCGCTCCGATAACGGCAAATAATGAAGTAAGCTCTATAATAAACAGTCCGAGCCAGCCGGTAAAAATGAGCGAAAACAAGGATATAAGCCTGTACCCGCCCGAGCGTCTGCCGTTTGCGGCGGTAACGATAAGCGGCTTCATCTTTCTTTCATAATAGCACATTGCCGCAGAGATATAGCATATTGCCATAATAAACAGATACTCTATTCCGCTTGTCATGGCGTTTGAGCCGGACGGGAGCATAAGCAGATTTTCACGGTCTGCGCTTACTCTTTCGTAGTTCGAATAAAGCAGCTTTATAGCTTCATACTTTTCGATTATGTCGGGTATCTCCCGCATCGCGTTTGTAAATTCTTCGGGAGTGGCATAGTCTCCGTTTCTGTTTTTATCAAGTATATCGCTTTGCAGCTGCTTTGCGGCTTCTGCCTCGCTGTATAGCGAGAGTATAGCGGTTTCCTTTTCATCGGTAAGCTGTCCGCCGTACTCCTGCATATATTCAAGATAATATTTCTGCTGTTCGTACAACATATCGCTGTAGCTTGCCTTGTATAAATCCGCACTTGTGAGCAGTTTTACTATAAAGACTATCAGCAGTACAATAAGTCCGTACTGCTTTATGTACAGTTTTTTCAGTTCATTTTTTAACAGCATTTCATACCCCTCCGTACAGACATGACAGCAAGGACGACAGCGAGAAGTATTACTTCGGATAAAGTTACAACAACATTGAATACGGGGAAATCAAGGATATTGCAGACATTCATATTTGTGAAAAGCTCTGTCGGACCGATAAGCGTCGTAGGGTTAAGCATGCCGGGGAGCAACTCCGAGCCGATTACAAGCAGAAATCCCGCCGCTACGCTTACAACCATTGAAATTATATCGTTTTTGCAAAAGGACGATACTGCCGTCACAAGGAATGTGAACATAAGCAGAAACACAAGTCTTAATACGAACGTTATCACAAGAGCGCCGAAAAGCGTGATATTGAACGGGCACATTTCAAATTCCTGCAAGGCGTATATCGGTGCGGAAAAGCCGTCAAAGCCGTAGATAAGCTGAAAATAAACCATATCCGAAGCAAACAGTATAAGTGTAACCGCAAATGTAAATATCGCCGCCGCTGTCAGCTTTGCAAGCATAACCGACCCTCTTTTTCCTGATGAAGATATAAGCTTATTGTAGCCTATAACATACTCCTTTGAAACTATCGGAGATATTGCAAGCACTATGATAAACATTGACAGCAAGGCGGAAAACTTATAGTCGAAGATAGCCTTGTGTCCCTCGGACTGATAAAAGCCGTCGAGCGACCTGCCTTTATAGCAGTCCTCATACAGCTTTGAAAGACGGTATTCGTACCGGCTCTTATCGCTGTAGAACTCGGCGTTTGCCCTTGCATTTTCGGTTATCTCCGCACTTTTATTTGAGTATAGAATAGCGTATTCGTAGGACGAAATAAGGTCTTTGAATAAATTTACATCACCGTAGGGGTAACCGCAATATGTACCCTCAATCGGCTCTTCAATTATACCGTACTCTTTTAGCATCTGCTCCGCATTAGCAAGCTCGGTTTTTAGTCCGTTTATCTTTTCATCGGTTATCTTTCCGCTGTATTTATCGTACAGTATATCCGTGCCTTGTACGGCATTTCCCGAAAGGACGGCTCTGCCCCCACCCGTGTAGTAATACAGCTCAAATACCTTAACAAAGTTTAAAAGAATAAGCACGATAATGCAGATAAGGAGTGACGGCTTCAGTATGTACTTTTTAAGCTCGTATTTCAGCATATCATTCACCTATCTCTCCGAAGTGGTATATGCACACATCTTCAAGCGCAGGCTGAACATTAACGGCGTCGGGGTGCGGCTTCTCGTTGCTTACAACCCGGACATTGAATCTGTCGTCCTCGCTTATAACATTGCTGACGAGCTTTGTACGCATAAGCTCCATACCTGTTTCGTAGTCGGTGAGTACCTCCCATACCTTGCCGTAAATTTCATTGCAAAGCTCACTTTGTGAGGCACAGCTTATCATCTTTCCGCCATCGATAAGTACAACATTCTTGGCAATAAAAGCAATATCGGTAACGATATGAGTTGCTAAAATTACTATCTTATCATTCGCAAGCGATGAGATTACATTTCTGAAGCGTATACGCTCCTTGGGGTCAAGTCCTGCTGTCGGCTCGTCAAATATAACGACCTTTGGCTCGCCTACAAGTGCCTGCGCTATGCCGAGCCTTTGCTTCATACCGCCCGAATGTGCGCCGACCTTTTTGTTGCGGTCGTCATACAGATTTACACGCTTTAAAATCCCGTCGGCATAGGCTTTTGGATTATCGACCTTTACATTTTTCAGCGCCATAGAGTAAAGTATAAGCTCTCTTGCCGTAAAATTCGGATAAAAGTCCTGATTCTGCGGTAAAAAGCCGAGGTGCGACATATAATCGTGGCTGTCGCCGTCGGTGAAAGCAATACTGCCGCTGTCGGGCTTTATTATGCCGGTTACGCAGTTTATCAATGTGGATTTACCCGCGCCGTTGGGACCTAAGATGCCGTACACGCCTTTTTCAAGGGTGAGGGTAAAGCTGTCGAGGGCTTTTTTGCCTTTGCTATAGGATTTCGTGAGTTGATTGATTTCGAGTTTCATTTTTCCACCTTAATCGTCAAATCGGTCAAAGAATACAACTGTTTCCGTTCTTTCATTCTTTTCCTTATTGTAGCCCGGTACCGTCTGAATAACGCCATCATCATATACTACAAAATTATTCAAAGCCGGCTTGTCATCGGCGTTTACGGTTTTGATTACTTTACCGCTTTCGATATCATAATATCTCAGAGTTTGTTTCTGACCTGTTACAATACCATCGTCATCAACTTCCTCATAATCCATAGTTACCGCAATTTTGCCGTCAGGCGAAATACCCATACATCCTGCCTCGTCAGCGGTTTCAGGCGTAAATTCCATAAGTTTGTCAGTTTCTGTATCATAAAGAACCGCAAAGCTGTCCGAACCCGGATTTTCATCTTCACCGTATCTTTTTAACGAAAGAAAAGCGATATATTTTCCGAAACGGTTTACATCAAGATTTGCATATTCCGCTGACATAGTTTTTTCATCGATTATATTTCCGTCAAAATCCATAACCTGAATCTTTGTGCGGTAGTCGTCATATCTTCGTCCCAATATGATTTTATCATCGTCAACAGAAAAGCTGTATACGCTTGTTTCGCTGTCTGTGTTAATCACTTCGTAAACCGAGCCGTCTGTATTAAGCAGTACCGTCAGATATTCAGAAGAGCTGATTTCTTCTTTATAAGCACAGAGATATTTGTCGATATCCTTGCAGTAATAAGCACTGTATATAGACTGATTACCGCCTGAATACATCGGCATATTATGCGCCCGCTGAATTTCTTCGAATTTTTCATTATAAGTAACTGCCATACACTCGGCAAGGCTGCGATTGTCTTCAGACGCTTTACCTTCAATTACCGTAAAACAGCCCTGTCCGTAAGTAACAGTGAAAGTCTGCTGATAAGGCAAAAATTTTCCGCTTATAAATTCTTTTGCCGTTACATCATAAACAGTAAAATATGTACCGTTGTCTTCGCCGTAAACTTTAAAGTCATTATCAATATACATAAGCAGAAGGTTTTGGTCATCGTCCAGATATCCGAGGGGCTTAAATTTATAAATCGGGTTGTCCGAAACCGCTGTTGAGGTATTATCGGGAGCGTCGCCAGGTTTTGATATATCGGTAGTCACTGCTTCGGTCTGCTCACCTGCACTGTTGCTTCCTGCTGAAAGGATCTCATCATCCGGAGCAAAACACAAACTGCTCATAGTCTTTGTGTATGCCGGAAATTTACTTTCAGAATCAGGCGAAACAGCTATTGCATATATCACATCTCTTGAACTGAGATTATCAAGTGTCACGGTTAATTTCGGAACAAAACCCGATTTTGAATTAACAACCGCATAATCCGAACCGTCAAATTTTACACGCTGCATATTTACATACAAATATACATAGAACCTGTCGGCGTTCATACCGTTAAAAACCAGATCTAAGCTCTGCTTACTGCCGTCAAGGACAAGGCGCGGAGATTGGTTTTCTACACTGTACATTTTCATCATGCAGTCGTCACAGATTTCCCCTGCATTTTTAAGATTATAGTTTTCAAGTGACTTATCGGAAGCATTTACATTCTCAAATTCGATCTTGCCGTCAAGGTTTATAATCTCAGGCTGAGCATTTATCTTCAGCTTATAATAGCAAAGAGGACTGCTTGAATGAATGTTGTTAAATCCATATCCGGCATATTTTCCCTGAGGCACATAATCAACGCTGTGCAAACTTGCTATCATAAGCGTAAGCTCGTCCTGTCCCTTCAAATCCTCGGTGATTCTCGGATTGACGGTTAATGTGGTTTCGGTGGTTGTTTTCTTTTCGTATGTAACCTTAGCCATTTCGGAAGTTTCTCCGCCGTCAGCCGAAATCATCTGCGGCACGCCGCAAATAAACGCCACAAATCCCTCAGTCATATCATACTCATTTTCGCTTGTATCAAATGAAAAGGTTATTTCAATCGGACTGCCGTTATATTCTAAAGTATCTTTGCCGTCCATTTTGGAAAAATCCACACTTGCACCGCCTGTCTGATACCTTTCATAAAGCTCTTTTGCATTATCGGAATCCGGCGGCATATTCTCCTGTGCGCTTGCATCAAATGGGTTTGAAGCACTGTCAAAATTATCTTTTTCTTTTGTTGCACAGGAACAAAGCATTATTGCGATAAGTGAAATGGCAAGTACTTTTTGGAATTTAGTTTTCATGATTACCTCCGAAAAATATAGTAGCACCGCCAAGCTTGCTCAACGGTGCTACTTGGACTACTGTTGCTCCGCTTTGTTATATTTACCAGTTAAACTGTCTATTTGTGAACTGATAGAATTCACATACGTTATTATGATATGCACTATGCGAGCCATAAACCGTAACAGCGTTTATAGGAGATGAATACGAAAGATGGGATTCAGCAATAACTTCTCTTGTACTATAACCTTTAATCAGCCAATCTTCAAGGGTTATGCCACTTGATGTTTCAGCAAGTGCTATACCGGTATTTATATTGTCAATATCAATAGCTTTAAGAGTTGTTGTTCTTGTTTTAAAAGTCCTTGAATATTGGGATGTTGCGTATATTGTAGAATCAACTTTACCGCAGTAACCGTCCTTAGTAATTGTTGATGCAGCATAAGCATTAACCGTTAATGCGATTAACATAAAAATGGCAACTGTTACTTTAACTATTTTTTTCATAATAAATTTCCTTTCCGCTCAAAATGAGCTTTCCGTAACAGCCTTATGCTGTCTGATTTTGTTTTTATCAGCGTTCCCTCTCAGCTGATTGTCTTCTCTGCACTGTAGACGGTAACCGTTTCGGTCTGTCCGCTTGTTGTCGTGACTGTGAAAACCGATTTTACACGATATGTACCGCTTGCAAGACCGCTTTTATAGTTCGTAAACGAAACTGAACTTTTTTTAGAATTTGTAGTCCATTCTCCGCCGACTGTATCCCAGAACCATAAAAAAGAATGTTTTTCAAGAGACTGCGTGATTTTTACACTTGCAGTATTACCGTTACTTTCGCTGTAACTACTTTTGCAGGTCGCTTGACCGTTAGTAATTGAAAGATAACTTGTTTTGGTAAATGAACCAACATCATATACAGATGCTGCTGATACATTCAAACAAAGTGCGATAATAACAGAGAAGATGAGTAAAATTGATACAATTTTTTTCATGCGTTTTCCTCCTTTTCTATATATTAAGAGCTTTTACGCTCTATATATATAACGTAGGAAACTCACAAAAATGGACATTATTTTTTAATAAAACTGATTATTCTACCTTTTCCACAAATTCTGTCATTGAAATTAGTTCATCTTCACTAAATCCGGTTGCAGCAAGCTCAATTATGTAATCACCGATATCCCATATTACTCCCTTTTCTCCGTAATACGTCTCATAATATATAGCGGTTGTTCCGTTAATTATCACTTCTTTTGGTAAGGTAATGGCATTTTCGATATTAAGTCTGACAGTTGTATAAAAATCCTTTATGGACTGTGAATATGAAATACACTTTTTATTTTTTGCATCTGAATATTTCACTGAAAATCGAATGCCGTCATCATCAATAACTTCTTTTTCATAACCTGTAACATTATATGTGAATTCATATCGCTCTTCAAGACTCAAAGGATAAGATTCGGCATTTGAGATAGAAAGCATCGCAAAAATGTCATATTCCTTGACCGTGAAGTCAGCCCAACGCATGGTGATATACAAAGTACCGCCTGTAATAATAGCCACAGAAAGAATGATCACAGCTGCAATAAGCAGGCGGTTTTTTAGCGGTATGCGTTTATATCCGGTCTTTGCTGATTCACGATTTTCATAATTCTTAAGCAGATGCTTCATTTTTTTGTCAAATTTAAGTGAAATCTTATACTTAGGGAGAGTTTGATAAGCTTCGATATCTGAAATAAGTTCATTTTTCAGAGCAATTTTTATAGCATCATCGTTAGTCATTTTTCATATCTCCTTGTTTTTGTAATAGAATATTTCTTGCTCTTGAAATTGCTTTATAAACAGATTCTGCGCTTATATCGAGCATTCCTGATATTTGTTCTACTGTAAATTCCTCCGCATAATACAAGGTTGACACATTTTTCAGCAAAGGTGACAGCATTTTTATATTATTTTGCACAGTCAGAACATCAGTAAGAATTTCTGTATTGTCAACGGCATTAGTATCTACCAGTTCTCTATCATCTTCAAGAAAAACTACCTTATGTTTTTTTCTGAGAATATCATAACAAATATTGCGGGTAACAACAAAAATATACGCTTTGGAGCGTTTTTCATTTGCACAGTCAATTTTAGATAGATTGCTGATTATTCGTACAAAAGTTTCCTGCACAGCGTCTTCCGCATCCGCTGTATTATGCAGTATAGACATACTTACATTAAACAGAATCTGTTTATATGTATTGTACAGCTCGGTCACCAAGTCTTTTTCTTCCTCGGTCTCGACCATTGAGAGATATATCGAAAGCAAAGCAATTCCTCCGTGAAAATAAAAGTTATAACAGATAAATCAAATATTACAGTACAATTATATCACGATTGTCAAAAATAGTCCATCGCTTTATAACATATTTTGCTTTGAATTATATAACTCCCCGGTGGTATGATGACAATGATTGTTGCTTCCCCCTGACTTAATATCTCCGGCAGAGATAATATAAATTTCCTCTGCCGGAGTAATTTCCCGAATGTTTTATTCCGGATACATTTTAATTTGTAACAACCTAACTGTTTGAAACAAGTCTATATTACAACCTATAGTTGTTAAGTTCTGTTTCTTCTACCGAAAAAATAGCTTACTTCACTGCTATTTACTCTTACTGTCGCTGACTATCCTGCCGTCTGCTATCTCGATAACCCTCCTGCATTTTGCGGCGATATCTTTGTCGTGGATTACTATGATTATCGTCTTGCCCGATTCGTTCAGCTTTTCAAAAACGGACATTATCTCTTCGGTGGTTTTGCTGTCAAGTGCGCCCATAGGCTCGTCCGCAAGTATTACAGACGGATCGTTGACTATAGCACGGGCAATAGCCGCACGCTGTTTTTGTCCGCCCGACAGCTTGTTACAGTGCTTGTCTGCCTGCTCTTTTATTCCGACCAGTTCAAGCGCTCTTTGTGCTGTTTTTCTTTTATCTTTGGGCTTGTTTTTTGCAAAATCAAGAGGGAGCATTACCCTCTTTTACCGGTCAGGTGACAGAGGGTGTTTTGTTTGGGACGGGGAATTGTTGGGCGGATACGATGAAAAAGGCGGTGCCGTTTATCCGGACACCGCCTCATCACTTGCAAACCTCACAGGGCGCTCGGGTCGCTCCTCAGCGTTGCCCTATCCTCCATGTGAGTAAAGCATCTTCATTTTAGCATCATACGATGAGGTGACTGTCAATGTTCAATCTGGTCGACGAAGGTGTTCATTTTCAGCGACGCGACTGTTCAGCTTCAGCGGCTCGGGGTGTTCAACTTGGGCGCTATATTCATGTACTCAAGTTCACCGTGAGTTCATATAGAACCGATAACTATCATTCTCCATAATCGCTAGTGATAGTTTTACAATTAACTTCCAAATTTACTTAAAGAAACTAATAACATATACTCGATTCGGTATTTTCACTCATAACTCTGGCCATTTTGCAACTTACTATTTCAATGCAAGAAGATGAATGGGGGTTACATTACACGTTTTTAATGTTCCTTTATTTAATCCAATAAGTGTTTCTATATCATCTGAATATAGAGATAAATTATACTCGTCAGAAAGCTCTTGGAGTATTTCTTTTGCCGTAAGAACATTATCATTAATCAACATTTCAACGGCGGTTTTTAATAAGGACGGCTGAGCTGTAACTAAAATATCATCAAGCGGTTCGCATTTTCTTATTCCCATTTTTTGCATCTGCCTCATTAACGCTTGATATTTATCATAAGATATTAATTTTAGATTTTTTGCACGTCTTATCATTGCGGCAATCGAGACTTTCCATTTCTTTTTTAATTCAATATAATAGTTGAGTTTGTCTGCATATGCACCTACTTCTTTGATGAATGTTTCTTTAGGAAGTAAAAATGCAGATGCAAAATCATTGGCCTGCTGTTCTCTGTCGCGAAATTCGGAGGGTGAAATATTTTCAATATCATCTTCCCAATCATGTAACATGATATGGCCTAATTCGTGTGCAACATCGAAGTGAAGGCGTGCAGCAGTACTTTTATTTTTAGAAAGAGCTACTATATATCGTTCCTCATCGTTAATGTAGATTTTTTGACTAAAAGCGTCAATATCATTTGTAGAAGTTTCAACAGAAGTCAATATAATACCGTTTTTCTCAGCGTAAAATATCAAATTATCAATTGGACCATATCCTAAATTCCAACATTCTCTTAATTTTATTGCAATATCTTCTATGTTATCCGTATCGCATACATCAGGTAAATTGACATGTGGGAATGTAACATATTCAGTTAAATACGCATAAATCGTAGTAACAAAACTTATTTTTATTTCTTGTTCATAACGATATTTTTTATTGGTAGTTAAAAGTGATCTAAAATACGTTGAAGGAGCAGCTTTTACAAGTGATTTATAGCCGACTTTGTTTAGACGGCTATGTATCAACGCAGTATTTGTTTTCAACACCCCCTGCGTAAAGCTGTTGCTTTGTGTGGGAAGCACATCGGTCACGGTTTGCGAAACCGTGTCATAGGAATTTCACCTCTGCCGGGTTCTCCGCCAGCTCCGTAGAGAAGTATCATTATCATTCTGACTGTCATCGCCGTGTCAGGTGCAGCCTGACACTTTTACCGGGGATTCCCGCTCTCTCTATTATCAGAGGTCTTGGCGTACCCGATAAGGTGGCTCATCATCAGAACTAAAGTCCGATGTGCCTATATATTCAGTTGTCAAGGAACAGCGAAAGAGTTGCTCCTAATCGGAGTTAAGAAATAACCCTTTCACTTGTTCGGACTGGGAGAGGTCAAATTATCGGGTGTTTTTAAAAAAGTTTGAAAATTTTTTTGTGTCGGAAAAATAAAAACGCCGCCTATCCCGATAAAGGAATAAGCGGCTTGCTTATATAGCTCTATATTTTATTTTTTGAAAAGGAAATGACTACGAAACAGTACGCACTATGAAAGCCTTTTTCTTTGCTTTCATCAGCTTTAAGATGACTTCACCAACAGCGTCGGTGTATCTGCTTTTAGCCATAAATGCGTTATTCTTATCTATAAGCGAATGTATGATTTGAGAGCGTTCCTGCTCGGTCAGCTTGATATAACACTTCTTCATTTGTAGTCCCTCCATTCGATTACAGTATATCCATAAACGTTGCCGGCTTCAAATATGCAAAAAAGAACCCCGAACTATACAGTCCGAGGTTCTGTCGTAAACATCGTTAAATGCCGAGTTTACAAGGCTTTTTTGTTCAATTTACAATGAAGCCACTGGATTAACAATTTACGATTCTCGTGATTTACGACACGCATTTGTCGTAAAAGACGAGTGATGCTCAAAAAGTCATTTGTCGTAAATTTGTCGTAAACCCTCTGACGTGTTTCATTTTTGGATTAACAAAACGCCGCAAACGCTGTTAAAACCTGATTTTTGTGGGCTTTTAGTCCGAGAGGGGCTTCATCGTCGGGAACAGCAGTACATCTCTTATGCTTGCACTGTCTGTAAGCAGCATTACAAATCTGTCAAGGCCCATACCAAGACCGCCTGTTGGGGGTAAGCCATATTCGAGGGCTGTTAAGAAGTCCTCGTCTATCTGAGCGTTTGCGCCCTGCTTTCTCTTCTCCATAACCTGCTTTGTGAAACGCTCACGCTGGTCGATGGGGTCGTTAAGCTCTGAGAATGCGTTGCCGAATTCGCACGCATTTATGAAGTATTCAAAACGCTCTGTGAATGCGGGGTCGGTGGGCTTTCTCTTTGCAAGAGGCGAATTTTCTACAGGATAATCATAGATGATAGTAGGCTGAATCAGCTTTTCCTCTACAAATTCCTCGAACAGCTCAATAAGCACTTCGCCCTTTGTGGCTGTGTCGGCAATCTCTGCGTGCTTTGTCTTAGCCTGAGCCACTGCGTCGGCATCACTTGTCCAGCTGTCATAGTCAAGACCTGTGTATTCCTTTACGGCTTCCTTCATAGTCATACGCTTCCAGGGCTTGCCGATTTCGATTTCATTACCCTGATAAGGAACTGTATCCGTGCCGCATACCTTGAGCGCTACTGTACGGTACATTTCTTCTATTAAGTCCATCATACCGTAGTAGTCTGTGTATGCCTGATACATTTCGATAGATGTAAATTCGGGGTTGTGAGTTGCATCCATACCCTCGTTTCTGAAGATACGGCCTACTTCATATACCCTGTCAAATCCGCCTACGATAAGACGCTTTAAGTAAAGCTCCGTTTCGATACGCAGATACATATCAATGTCAAGAGCGTTGTGGTGTGTTACGAAGGGTCTTGCAGCCGCACCGATCTCAAGTGTATGCAGTACGGGTGTATCAACCTCAAGATAACCCTTGCTGTCAAGGAAGCTGCGTATCTCACGCAGTATCATTGAACGCTTGACAAAGGTATCCTTGATTTCGGGGTTTGCGATAAGGTCAAGATAACGCTTTCTGTAACGCTCTTCCTTATCCTTCAGTCCGTGCCACTTTTCAGGCAGGGGCAAAAGCGACTTTGAAAGGAGCTTTATCGACTTTGCGTGTACGCTTATCTCTCCTCGTCTTGTCTTGAATACAAAACCGCTCACGCCTACAATATCACCGAGATCCCACTTCTTGAATTCCTTGAAGTTATCCTCGCCTATATCGTCAATGCGGACATAAACCTGCATTCTTCCGCTGTCGTCACGAATATCAATAAAGTTGGCCTTGCCCATATCACGCCAGCTTGTGATACGGCCGGCAATCATTACATCCTTTTCTTCAAGCTCCTCAAAGTTATCTCTTATCTGCTGAGCCTTGTGAGTGAAATCAAACTTTGTGATTTCATAAGGATTCTTGCCGTTTGCCTTTAAATCGTTCAGCTTTTCTATTCTTATGCGGTGCTGTTCGTCAAGCTGTGCCAGAAGTTCTTCTTCGGTAAGCTCAACCTGCTCTGCGTTGTTGTTTTCCATTATTTTTTGTTTCCTCTCAGTTTACTTGTCTATTTCTACTATCTTGTACTTCTTTACTCCTGCGGGAGCTTCAACCGATACTTCCTCACCGAGTTTCCTGCCAATGCACGCCTTGCCGATAGGTGACTCGTCGGAAATCTTCATAGCCTTCATATCAACTTCCTTTGAACCTACTAAGAAGAACTTGATTTTCTTTCCGCTCTCATCCTCGATAACTACCGTGTTACCGATGTTAACGTGCTCTGTAGAAAGCTCGTCCTCGTCAACTACCTTTGCGTTTTTGAGAGTAGCTTCAATCTCTGCAATTTCGGCCTCAACGATACCCTGTTCGTTTTTAGCTTCATCGTACTCCGAGTTCTCGGATAAGTCACCGAATGAAAGAGCTACCTTGATTTTTTCAGCTATTTCTTTTCTTGTGACCGATTTTAAGTGTTCTAGTCTTTCTTCGAGATCCTTAAGACCTTGCGATGTTAAAGTTGTCTGTGTTGCCATTGTAAATGACCTCCATAATTATTTTTATATGATGCGGGCGGAGTTTTCCGCCATTAATATCCTTATTCTGTAGCCACTATCTCAAGTGCTTTCTGAAGCTGCACGTCGCTTTTCTTGTCTGCAAACTTTATCTGCTCTGCCTGCTGTGCGGTAATATCGACTGTGTAGTCGGGCTTTATTCCTACATTTTCAAAATCATCGGATTCGACAGGCACTATATTTGCGGTAGAAATCGAAACCGCACTTCCGTCCTTGAAGCTTTGCGTTGTCTGAAGCTGTGACTTTCCCGCTGTTGACGATCCGACTACAGACGCCTTTGCGAAGTCACGCAGACCTATTGCAAATATCTCTGCAAGGCAGGCGGTGTTTCCGTTTGTAAGCACCGTTACGGGTTTACTTACAAACTGATTTCCGTCTGTTTCTATAAAGCTCGTATCCCTGCCGTTTGCGTCGACCTGAATTGCTATCTGTGCCTTCGGAAGCACACGGTTCAGCATTGCCCTCACAGGTTCTGTGATACCGTCGGACACATCTCTCACATCAAATACATATCCGAGAACCGACTGTGCCTCATACTCGTCTATAAGCTGTATGAAACGTTCGTCTGTGGTTTCGTTGAAGGTGTATATCTTGATATAGGCGTAACCGTCTATAAGCGTACCCTTTACAGATGTCAACTTTATGCTCTGTCTTACAAGAGTTACCGTCTTTTCAACACCGTCGGGGGTGCTGTAAGTAACCGAGAGCTTCGTGCCCTCCTCGCCGTCAAGCTGAGCCTGCGCCTGCTCGGCACCTATCTCAAGTATGCTCTTTCCGCCGACCGCCGTTATAGTACAACCCTTGGTTATTTCTTCGACCTCAGCCGATGAGCCTTCATAAACGTTCGTGACCTCAAGATAATCGCCATTTACAACGGTTTCGATTCCCGTTCCGATAATCACGCCGCTTTGTAGCTGTTGCAGCTTGTAATACTCATCTGCCGTGTAATATTTTGCGTATTTGTCGCTCGTTCCGCTGATATAGCCGTTTGCGATACCCGTTATCAGAGTGTTTTCGTTAGGCTTATATATCGACGAACTGCGGACAAATGTATCTATTTCCTTTATCTTTGCGTTGATGGTTTCCCGTTCCTGTATACCCGCTACCATTGAGTTGTACATATTCAGCGATACCGTCATAGTCAGTACAAATGTAATAGCGCACGCTACGGCTATAAGACTTATCATAACACCAAGCGATACTTTTTTATTCATTCGGGATTCACCCTTTCCTTGTTCGTTTGTCTGTAATTTCTTTATGCCGTTTATGCCATAGTAACATAATTGAACGGATTTTCGGGTTCGCCGTTAAGTCTTATCTCGAAGTGGAGATGAGGACCTGTCGAATATCCCGTACTGCCGACAGCACCGAGCGATTCGCCCTGTGCTACCTCCTGACCGACATATACATACACATCACTGAGATGTGCGTAGGTCGTGGTATATCCGCCGCCGTGATCGACAACGACATACATTCCGTAGCTGTAGCCGGGTATGTAGCTTGTTTCTGCAACTATTACAGTGCCCGCCTTTGAGGCAAGAACGCTGTCGCCGTAAATACCGGCATCACCTATATCAATGCCCTTGTGTGTTCTCTGGAAATCAGCGTCCCAGCCGAAGTTACAGGATATGTACGAGCGTCCCGGAACAGGCCAGTACCACTCGCCCTCCTGATATTCCTTGTCGGGATTGGTCTGCTGCTTTATGATTTCTTTTATCTGTTCTTCATACGCTTCAATATCAGCCTCGCTTACGCTTATCAGATACTGCAGATTGCTCTTCTGATCCTCAAGCTCGCTTACTGCCGCCGAATACTTGTTGTAATCGGACTCGTATGTGCTTTTTGCACTTTCGGCATCCGTTACAAGACCGTCAAGCTCCTCCTTTTCACTGAGCAGCTTTGTCATTTGCGTATCAAGCTCGGTCTTCTTGCCCTCAAGATCCTTCTTGTCGGTTTCAAGCAGCTTCTTGTCCGAATCCAGCTTCTTCATATCTGCGGTAAGTTCGTTCATGAACTGAAGATTCTGCTCGCTTATCTTTCCAACGACCTCACTGCTTATCATAAGGTCGTAGAAATCGGCAGAGCCTGCCAGTACCCCGAACATATCGGCAGAGCCGGTCGTGTACATTGTTCTAACTATCTGCGCAAACTTTTCAAGGTTCTGCTTGTTCTCCTTGTCAAGCTCGGCAATGTCGGCCTCGGCTTTTGCTATAGCCTCGTCCTTTTGCGCTATCTCGTCTGTGAGCGTGTCTATGTTGCCCTGCAGAGTGCTTATATCCTGATTTTTGTAATAAACAAGATTGTAGTAGTAGTCAACAAGCTCCTTCTGCTCGTTCAGCAGACCGGCAGCTTTGTCGAGGTTTTCCTGCTTATCGGTTATATCGCCTTCGATACGGTCTATTTCATCACGTCTTTGGGCGTTGTCCTGTTTTATCTGCTCTATTCTGTCCTTTATATCATCGACAGTAAGATCCTCCGCACCTGCCGGAGCATACGTTATGATTATACCCGATGTCAATGCAAATATTGTGACGAACGAGGTCAGAGAGTGCAGAATTTTTTTCAGCTTCATCCTATATCCTTTCGCCGTTATACCTTAAGGTATTTGCCTGTGCTGAGTACCGTGCCGATAGCTCCGAGCAGTGCGCCAGCACCGCAGCAAGCCGCCAGTACATACCAGCCGATTTCCGAGAACTGCAGTATGTCGCCCATTCCGAGCGCATTCCACATTCCGAGGTTCTGCGTAAACAGATTGTACAGATTCTCATAAACGAGCTTTGTCACAAACCACGAAAGCAGTCCCGAAAGAAGTCCGATAAACAATCCCTCCACAAAAAACGGTGTCTTTATAAAGGAATTTGTCGCTCCGACTATTCTCATTATCGCTATTTCCTTGCGTCTTGAGAAAACGCTGAGCCTTGTTGTATTCGAGATTATTATAACACTTACCGTACCGAGCGCCACTATAAGCACTATTCCGATAATTGTAAACGTCGTTCTCAGATCCTTGATAAATCCGGCAAAATCCATAGGCGCATTCACCTTGTAAACGCCGTCTATCGCCTTGAACTGCTGAACGGCAGTGCTTATCTTATCAAGGTCGTTTATAGTTACCATATAGGTCGCAGGAACGGGATTATACGGAAGATTCTGGAACAGCTCCTTCTGCTCGCTGTACTGCTCGATCATCTTCTTAAGTCCTTCTTCGGCGGAAACGAAATCCACCTTTTCCGTCAGCGTGTTGCTTTTAAGCACCTCGCCTATATGCTTTATATCTGCGTCATCACTAAGATAAACGCTTATCTCGTTCTTGTCCGAAACGTTGTCGAGTATTATTCCGCAATCAAGCATCACTATAGCCGACATTCCGACCAGAATAAGGCTGACAGTCATAATGCAGAGGCTGGCAAATGACATGAAGCGGTTCTTCCATACCGATCTTATGCCCTGCTTTATCAAATAGCTTAAATTATTCATCCTGCGCCTCACCTTCCACATATTCGTCGAAAATAACTTCGCCGTTTTTCAGGCTGACGATTCTTCCGCCGAAATATTCGACAAGGCTATGCTCGTGAGTAACCATTATTACGGTAGTACCGCACTTGTTGATTTCCTTGAGCAGCTTTACTATATCATAGGATAAAGCGGGGTCGATGTTTGCCGTAGGCTCGTCTGCTATGATAAGCTTAGGATCGCTCGCAAAGGCTCTTGCTATCGCAACTCTCTGCTTTTCACCGCCCGACAGCTTCTCAGGGTAGGATTTTGCCCTGTCTGCCAGCTTGACCAGATTCAGAACATAAGGCACCCTGTGTCTTATCGTCTTTTTGGATTTGTTTGTAACACGCAGTACAAAAGCCACATTGTCATAAACATTCAGATCCGGTATCAGACGGAAATCCTGAAATATCATTCCTATGGAACGTCTGAAATACGGGATCTTCTTATTCTTTATCTTGGCAAGATTATATCCGTTTACGAATACCCTGCCCGATGTCGGCGCTATCTCTCTTGTCAGCAGTTTGAGCAATGTCGATTTTCCGGCACCGCTGTCACCGACTATAAATACAAACTCGCCGTCCTCTATTCTGAGATTGACACCGTTAAGAGCGTCAACTCCGCCTCCGTCCTTGAAATGAACGTCAACGTTCTTTAATTCAACCATTTTACCATTCCTTCCTGATACCTGCCGTGCAATAACGGCACACAGCGATGCAGTCCGGTTATGGCGTAACCGGGGGAATCACAATGCTATCCCCTTCTGCACCCACAATACTTTTCAAATACTTATTTTTCAACGATCAAAAGTATGGTGGAGTAATTCAACTTTTCTCTCCTCATATACGGCCGATATTGCCGATAATCCGCAGCTTTGCAATGACACTCTTACACCAAATATTCAGACAAGCACAATCAAGTATCTGTCTGAATAGTCCGGTATTATTAAATTTGACATTATTTCCCGACCGTTTAACTGCGTTACGAATATAAATAACGTTTCAAAAGGTCGGAACAGTCAGCGGCACTGCCGCCTTGCTTTGTGCCTTGCACCGCCGTTTATTCCCGACCGTTTCAGCGTGTTACGCATAAAAGCAACGTTTCAAAAGGTCGGAACAGTCTGCGGCGACCCGCCGCATTAGAATTTGACGGGATCTGCGGCAAGGTATTTCTTGACCATAAGAGCGATCTTGAAGATGATAGCGTGATCGAACTCTCTTAAATCAAGACCTGTGAGTTTCTTTATCTTATCCAGTCTGTAAACCAGTGTATTTCTGTGTACAAAGAGCTTTCTTGACGTTTCGGAAACGTTGAGGTTGTTCTCGAAGAATCTCTGTATCGTGAATAACGTTTCGTGGTCAAGCGACTCTATTGAGCCCTTCTTGAAAACTTCCTTCAGGAAGGTTTCGCACAGGGTCGTGGGCAGGTGATAAATAAGACGGGCGATACCGAGGTTATCGTAGCTTACGATAGTCTTGTCCGTATCGAACACCTTACCTACCTCAATAGCTATCTGTGCTTCCTTGAAGGAACGGGCAAGATCCTTTATGCCTGTAACGGGAGTACCGATACCTACGTTTACCTTTGTGAAGAACTCACCCGAAAGCGTATCCGAGATGGAACGTGCGAGTTTTTCGAGGTCCTTGTTGTCTATGCCTGCCTTTATTTCCTTAACAAGAACGATTTCGGTTTCTGTGATATTGAACACGAAGTCCTTGTTCTTATCGGGGAACAGGTTCTGTATTACGTCATAAGCCGAAACCTCGTTTGCGGAAACGATGCTTATAAGGAATACAACACGGCTTATATCCGCATTGAAGTGAAGCTCTCTTGCCTTGAGCGTTATATCGCCGGGAAGAACGTTATCAAGGATAATATTCTTCACGAAGTTGTTTCTGTCATATTTCTCGTCATAGTACTGCTTGATGCTTGACAGTGAGATAGCGAGGATAGACGCATACTTTGCCGCCTGATCGTCCGTACCTTCGATGAATACCGCATAATCGGGCTTTAAATGAACGCCGAAGGGCTTGTATGTATAGCCGTCACGGATGAACACATCATGTGAGTCACCAAGCTCAATTGTAAAGAAGTCGCTGTTTGTTCCTATCCTGGAAAGCTCACTGCAAGCGACTATCGTACTGTTTTCATCGATAACACCGATAACACGACCGATAGTATCTCTCATCTGATGAACTACGCCCTGAAATAATCTGTTTGACATTTTCTTACCTCTTTTATCTTAAAAATGGTTTGCTCCTGTGTCCGCCGAAGGCTATAACCCTGTGACTGCCTTGTATGCGGAAATTACTCTTATAATTGTATCTTTGGATCAGCCTGTGAAAAGTCTCGGAAAAAGGCATAAAACGGCCGAAAATAATACACCAAATATATTTTAATAGAAAAACCGAAAAAAATCAAGGGTTTTTTAGACAAAATGTAAAAATTACTTGATTTTTTTTCGTTATGTTGCAAAACCGACTAAATAGTGGTATACTAAAATTTATGTATGGGCATCAGGGACTTATGACCTGTACCATAATAAACATATAAATTACATTCGGAAGGACTGATTCTTATGATCCTGAAAATTAAAAACGCAAAGAACGGTGTGTATGCACGAATGTGCAATATGTGCCGAATGTGCGGTACTGCACGAATGTAAAAAACACGGACAGAATATCACTTAAAAACAAGGAGAAAATAAAATGAAAAAGACATATTATTTAACCACACCGATATATTACCCCTCCGGTAATCCCCACATAGGTCACTGTTACACAACGGTTGCGTGTGACACGATAGCACGCTTCAAGAGAATGCAGGGCTATGACGTAATGTTCCTTACAGGCACGGACGAGCACGGTCAGAAGATAGAGCTTAAAGCCGCCGAAAAGGGTGTTACCCCCAAGGAATACGTTGACGAGATAGTAGCCAACTTCAAGCGTCTTTGGGAAACAATGCACATAAGCTATGACCGTTTCATCAGAACAACGGACGACTATCATATAGAAACCGTACAGAAGATATTTAAGAAGCTGTACGAAAAGGGCTACATCTATAAAGGCACATACAAGGGCAAATACTGCACACCGTGCGAGAGCTTCTGGACAGAGAGCCAGCTTGTAGACGGAAAGTGTCCCGACTGCGGACGTGAGGTAAAAGAAGCAAACGAGGAGGCATACTTCCTCCGCCTTTCCGATTTTGCCGACAAGATTGAAAAGTTCCTTACCGAAACCGACTATTTACAGCCTAAGAGCCGTGTAAACGAAATGGTAAACAACTTCATAAAGCCCGGCCTTGAGGATCTGTGCGTATCAAGAACCAGCTTTACATGGGGCATACCCGTTGATTTTGACAGCAAGCACGTTGTTTATGTATGGGTAGACGCACTTTCAAACTATATCAGTGCGCTCGGCTACGGCAACGAAAAGTACAATGATTTTGAAAAATACTGGCCCGCAGATATGCACATGACCGCTAAGGAAATTGTACGTTTCCACTCTATCGTATGGCCTATAATCCTTATGATGCTCGATCTGCCCCTGCCCAAGCACCTTTACGGTCACGGCTGGATAAACTTCAACGGCGACAAGATGAGCAAATCAAAGGGCAACGTTGTAGACCCGTTTGTGCTTTGCGAGCGTTACGGCGTTGACGCTGTACGTTATCAGATACTGCGTGATATGCCCTACGGCAGTGACTGCAACTTCACAAATGAACTTATGCTCACAAGAATAAACGCAGACCTTGCAAACGATCTCGGAAACCTTGTTTCAAGAACAGTAGCAATGGCTGACAAGTATTTCGGCGGAACACTGCCCACAGACAGAGCTTCCGACGAGCTTGACGATCAGCTTATCGGTATGGCTCAGTCGCTGTGCGATACGGTTACTCCCCTTATCGAGCAGGCTCAGCACTCAAAGGCGCTTGAGGAAATATTCAAGGTAATCTCCCGTGCCAACAAGTATATCGACGAAACTGCACCGTGGGTACTTGCAAAGGACGAAAGCAACAACGCCCGTCTTGCGACCGTACTCTATAACCTGCTTGAAACTATTCGTATCTGCTCTGCACTGCTCAGCCCCTTTATGCCTGCTACAATGCCTGAGGTATGGGAGCAGATAGGCGCAGGTGCAGAAGATACCGCTTTCGACAAGCTCGGCACATTCGGCGTTCTGCGTGCAGACGTTACGGTAAAGAAGGGCAGAGTTCTTTTCCCCAGAATCGACATAAAGAGCGAGATTACAGAACTTGAACGCCTTATGAAGCCCAAGACTGTAATCAAGGAGGACGAGGATCTTGACAAGGCAGGAATAATCTCTATAGATGACTTTGCAAAGGTCAAGCTCAGAACAGGCGAGATTACTGCCTGCGAAAAGATAAAGAAGTCAAAGAAGCTGCTTAAAATACAGGTGGACGATGCAAGAGGCGGCAGACAGATAGTATCGGGCATTGCCGAATACTACACTCCCGAGGAGCTTATCGGAAAGAAAATTATATTCGTTGCAAATCTTGCCCCCGCAAAGCTCTGCGGTGAAGAAAGCAACGGTATGCTTCTTGCCTGTGACGCAGGAGAAAAAGTACAGGTCGTATTCCTTGATAAAGATACACCCAACGGCAGTACGGTAAGATAAACATTCGCAAAAGACAACGAGTGACATAAAGGAACAAAAAGATGAAAATTAAAGACTTATACACACCCGGCAGGACGGTGTTCTCGCTGGAGGTTTTCCCTCCCAACAAGAATTTTCCCATCGAAACGGTGTATGATGCCATCGAGGGACTTGCGGCAATAAATCCCGCATATATCAGCGTGACATACGGCGCAGGCGGAAACCGTGCAAACCGCTCCACCTGCGAGATAGCGTCGCATATAAAGAAAAAATACGGTATTGAAGCCATGGCGCACCTTACCTGCATAAACAGCACCCGTGACGATGTTGATTTTATGCTTGACGATTTCGCCGCAAACGGAATAGAGAACATTCTTGCCTTAAGAGGCGACAACAAGCCCGATGAAGAACCGAAGAACGATTTTCCCCACGCAAGCGACCTTACGGCATATATAGCGTCAAAGGGAAATTTCGATATTGCAGGTGCGTGCTACCCCGAAACCCACGTTGATGCAGAAAGCGCCGAGGAAGATATAAAGAACCTGAAGATAAAGGTTGACGCAGGTGCATCTCACCTTGTTTCACAGCTTTTCTTCGATAATTCCTGCTATTACGATTTTGAAAAGCGTGCAAGAGCCGCAGGCATAGACGTGCCTATCGCCGCAGGAATTATGCCCGTTACAAACAAAAAGCAGATTGAGCGTATGGTAACGCTCTGCGGTGCAAGCCTGCCCTCAAAATTCGTAAAGATGATGCAGAAGTATGAGAATGACCCCGAGGCGCTGAGGAGTGCAGGAATAGCCTATGCCATCGACCAGGTAGTAGACCTTATTTCAAACGATGTGCAGGGCATACACCTTTACGCTATGAATAACCCCGCTGTCGCATCACGCATCTACAACGGGATTAAGGATCTGTTATGATACTTCAGCCGATAGACAGGAACGAGGCTCTGCGTTATCTCGGCTGTAAGGACGGCACGGATAACGAGCAGATGATCGCAATGCTCGATTCCTGCGAGAAACAGCTGCTGAAAGCCGCAAACCCGAAATACCTCTATGCCGTATACCCGATAAGCTTTACGGACGATGGTGTCAGGATTTCGGACAGCAATATAATACTTAAAGGCAATTCAGCCGCCGCTCATTTAAAGAACTGCGACAGGATAGTGCTTATGTGCGCCACGCTCGGACAAGGAGTAGACGTGCTTTTAAGGCATCTGCAGGTATCCGATATGGCAAGCGCAGTTATCGTTGACAGCCTTGCAGGTGCGGCAATAGAGCAGGTCTGCAACAGAGCTGAAACAGAGATATTCGAAAAAGTACGCTCGAACAGCCGTACATGGAGATATTCTCCCGGCTACGGCGATCTGCCCCTTGATATACAGTTTGATTTACTGACGCTTCTGCAGGCTCAGAAAAGGATAGGTCTTACCGTAATGAACAGCAATATGATGGTGCCTACAAAATCGGTAACGGCATTTATAGGGCTGTCGGAGGGCGAAGTTGACAGAAGTACAAGAGGCTGTGAAAGCTGTAATATGAAGGACAGATGCAAATTCAGAAAAAGCGGAGGTCACTGTGGAAATTAAAACATTACTTGAACAAAGAGGACTGCTGATTTTCGACGGTGCTATGGGTACTCAGCTGCAGGCTAAGGGACTTAAGACGGGCGAAACCCCCGAGCTTTTAAACCTTACCGCAAAGGATCTGCTCAAAGAAATACACCGCAGCTATATAGACGCAGGAGCGGATATAATTTCCGCAAATACATTCGGTGCAAATTCCTACAAGCTAAGCCACAGCGGTAAAAGCGTAGATGAAATTATCACCGCAGGAATAATAAACTGCAAAGAAGCAATAAAGGAAAGCGGAAAGGACGTTTTCTGCGCTCTTGACATAGGCCCTATAGGACAGCTCCTTGAGCCTACGGGAAGCCTTAAGTTCGAAGAGGCTTACGACATATTCAAGGAGGAGATAGTTGCAGGCTATAAGGCAGGTGCGGACGTTGTTCTGTTCGAAACGATGACCGACTTATACGAGCTTAAAGCCGCTATACTTGCCGCAAAGGAAAACTGCGACCTCCCGATAATATGCAGTATGACATTTGAGGAAAACGGACGTACATTTACAGGCTGTCCCGCCGAGGCGGAAATACTGCTGTGCGAGGGACTTGGTGTAAGTGCAGTCGGCGTGAACTGCTCTCTCGGTCCGAAGGAACTTATGCCTATAATCAAAACGCTCTGCGAAAAGTCGAAGATACCCGTTATCGTAATGCCGAACGCAGGGCTTCCCGACCCTGCCACAGGCGAATATTCGATTGATGCCGAAGAATTCAGCAACTATGCAGTTGAGATAGCTGATCTCGGTGCAGGAATAATCGGCGGCTGCTGCGGTACAACACCCGAATTTATCCGCCGTACAGCAGAGAAGGTAAAGGGCAGAAAGTACGAGTCTAAGAAGATAGAGCGTGTCTGCACGATATGCAGCGGCACAAATGTTGTAGAGGTAAGCCAGCCGAGGATAATCGGTGAGCGTATCAACCCTACCGGTAAAAAGCTGTTCAAGCAGGCGCTTATAAACGATGATATAGACTATATCTTAGGTCAGGCTATAGAGCAGGTCGGCGCAGGAGCAGATATACTTGACGTAAACGTTGGACTTCCCGACATTGACGAAAAGGCAATGATGATAAAGGCTGTCAAGAGTATTCAGGGCGTTACGAACGTACCTCTCCAGATAGACAGCACTATCCCCGAGGTACTCGAAGCGGCACTGCGTGTATACAACGGCAAGCCTATGGTAAACTCGGTAAACGGCGAGGAGGAGAGCCTTAAAAACGTTCTTCCGCTCGTAAAGAAATACGGTGCGGCAGTAGTAGGTCTGACGCTTGACAAGGACGGCATACCGCCTAAAGCCGAACAGCGTGTAGCCATTGCCGAAAAGATAATAAAGCGTTGCGAGGAAATCGGTATTCCGAAAGAGGATATAGCGATAGACTGCCTTACGCTTACAGCGTCCGCAGAACAGCTTGCGGTAAACGAAACGCTCAAGGCTGTGCGTGCGGTAAAGGAAAGGTTCGGAGTAAGAACGGTACTCGGTGTATCGAATATATCATTCGGTCTGCCAAACCGTGAGCTTTTAAACCATATTTTTCTTACGATGGCACTTGAAAACGGGCTTGATCTGCCGATTATAAACCCCAACGTAGCGTCTATGACAGGCGCTGTAAGAGCGTTCAAGCTGTTAAAGGCGATAGATGTAAACTCGGTAGAATACATTGCCGCTTACGGCAGTGACACCCCAACGGCAGTCGCAAAGCCGAAATCCTCCGAGGTAACGCTTGAATATGCCATAGACAACGGACTTAAAGCGGATGCGGCGAAGATAACCGAACAGTTGCTTATCGACACCGACCCGATGGTAATAATAAACGAGCGGCTTATCCCTGCCCTTGACAAGACAGGTACGCTGTTTGAACAGGGAAAGATATTCCTCCCTCAGCTGATTTTATCGGCGGGCGTTGCGCAGAGCTGTTTTGACGTTATCAAGGCACACCTTGCTAAGAACAATTCCGAAACGGTGAGCAAGGGCAAGATAGTGCTTGCAACGGTAAAGGGCGATGTACACGACATAGGCAAGAACATAGTAAAGGTACTGCTTGAAAATTACGGCTACACCGTAATAGATCTCGGCAAGGACGTTGAGTATCAGGCGGTAGTCGATGCCGCAAGAAAGCACGAGGTAAAGCTCGTGGGACTGAGCGCACTTATGACCACTACGCTCAAATCCATGGAAGAAACCATAAAGCTTATCCGTGACAATGGACTTCCTTGCAAGGTGGTTGTCGGCGGTGCGGTACTTACACCCGAATATGCCGAAAAGATAGGCGCAGACTTCTACGCAAAGGACGCTAAGGAAACGGTAGATATTGCGAAGAAGGTTATAGGATAATTTGATATAACACGAGCCGTGCATAACCGCACGGCTTTTTTGTTTGACTATCCCCCTCACCCGTGCTATAATTACAGCAACAAGAAAAATCACGGAGGGAAATGTATGCACTATTATGAATACGGCAAAGAAAACGATAAGACGATCGTCTTTCTGCACGGGGCAAACTTTGTCCACAGCTTCGGCAGACAATATCCGCTTGCCGAAAAATATCATCTTATTATTCCGCATATCATGGGCTACGGAGATGCCGCAGATGAGATTTTCGATACCGAAACAGCAGTAAAACAGCTTGCAAATTTCATAGCTGACATCGGCAAAAAGGTAACGCTTGTCGGCTTTTCGCTCGGTGCTCAGCTTAGCGTTAAGCTGTGTGCGGAATATCCGCAGTATTTTACTTCTGCGATAATAGTAAGTCCATGGCTTATCAAGAAAGAGCCTATGCTCTCAAAGGTCATGGCTATGAACGAAAAGCAGTTTGCGTCATTCAAGAACAAACGATTATGCGGTTTCATCGGATTTATAAACGGACTGCCCAAAGAGCAAAGAAAAGAATTTGTCGCACAGATGCAGAATGTGCGTATCGAAACCGTAAGAAGCTCCGTTGACAACGGAATAACGCTTGAAACAATAAACGGCTTTGAAAACGCATACTTCCCGATGATTGCCCTTGCAGGCAGTAAGGAACAGACAGAAGTACACGACAGCGTAAAAGGACTTGCCGCTATGAATAAAAATTGCAGATACGAGATATGGGACAAAGCCGCCCATAACATTCCTCCCGTGTTTTCCAAGCGATTCAACGAACTTATTATAAGAATGGCAGAAATTTGACTATGTACAGAATTTTCATCATTGAAGACGACCCCACGATAGCGCAGACGCTGAAAAAGCACCTTGAGGGCTGGGATTATAAAGTAGAGTGTGCAAAGGATTTTCACAATATCACTGCGGAGTTTGCCGCTTTCGACCCTCAGCTTGTACTGCTTGATATAAAGCTACCGTTCTATGACGGCTACTACTGGTGCGGCGAGATAAGAAAGCTGTCAAAAGTGCCTGTCATCTTCCTCTCCTCTGCCTCGGATAATATGAATGTAGTTATGGCTATGAATATGGGCGGAGATGATTTTATTGCAAAGCCGTTCGATATTTCGGTGCTGACCGCAAAGATAAACGCAGTGCTTCGCCGTGCCTACTCCTTTTCGGGCAACAGCGACCTTATATCCCACGGCAGTGTTATACTTGATATTTCATCTGCGGTCGTGACAAACGGCGATAAAAAGGCAGAGCTTACAAAGAACGAGCTTCGCATACTCCGCACTCTTATGGAAAACGCAGGCAGGATAATTTCCCGTGATACGCTTATGCAGAGATTATGGGAAACCGATTGCTTTATTGACGAGAACACCCTTACGGTAAATGTCAGCAGGCTTCGCAAAAAGCTCGAAAACATAGGACTTGAAAACTACATCACGACCAAGGTCGGAATGGGGTATATGATAGTATGAAATTCTTTCTTGACTTTATCAGGAGCCGCATAATAACGCTTGTCTGCATTATTATTGCGACTGTAATTTTCGCTGTGGTGCTGTCGCTTTATAACCTCCCCTCAGAGCCTGTGCTGTATGCACTTTTGCTGTCGCTTGCCGCTGTTACGGCTATCGGTGCGGTAAATTTTGTAAAGGCGTACAGAAAACATAATATCCTCACCCGTCTTGCAAACGAGATAACCGTGAGTGCCGACAATCTTCCGAAAGCAGTATCGGCAGATGACAAGGATTACGGCAGACTGATAAATACACTCAGCGATTACTGCATTTTCCTTAAGGAAAAATCCGCAAACAGCCTGCAGGCGACAAACGAATATTACACTATGTGGGTACATCAGATAAAAACGCCTATCTCCGCAATGCGACTTATGCTCCAGTCAGAAGACAGCGAAAGCAACCGCAGGCTGTCCGATGAGCTTATGAAGATCGAGCAGTATGTCGATATGGCACTGTGCTATGTCCGGCTTGAAAGCTCCGGCAACGACCTTGTGATAAAGCATTACAGCCTTGACGATATAGTAAAAAAATCGGTTCGTAAATTCTCCACGCAGTTTATCGGGAAGAAGCTGAGCCTTGATTACAAGGAGCTTGATACCGATGTTCTCACCGATGAAAAATGGCTGTCCTTCATCATTGAACAGCTGCTCTCAAATGCGATAAAATACACCGCTAAAGGCTCGGTATCAATTTATATGAAGCCCGACACCGACAGAAAGATTCTCTGCATTGCCGACACGGGAATAGGCATAGATCCTGCCGACCTGCCGAGAATTTTCGACAACGGCTACACAGGACTTAACGGCAGATATGATATGAAGGCAAGCGGTATAGGACTGTATCTTTGCCGCTGTATTGCCGATATGCTCGGCATTACTCTTACCGCCGTGTCCGAGCTTGGAAAAGGCTCCGTCTTTATGCTTGATCTTACGGAAAGTGATGTAAGGCATGAATAGACAGCTTTACACAATATAGATATTTTCCGACATTTTTTGTTATACTGTTTTATATTATAGCAAGCTACCGATAATTCTCTTTGTCGGATAGCACTTCTCGGGTTCGCTATTCGAGTGGGTACACTTGTCAATATGTAAGAGGGAGACAACCAAAGGGATCAGGACAAGGGACTTGACAGCCCCTCTCCCTGTCCCTTAGGTTTTCTCCCTCTTGCTCCCACTTTCCTTACCCATACCCACACCCCGTCGGGGTGTTGGCGAAACTCGTAAAACTGCCGAACATTGTATATCCTGTAAGTTCAGGAACGCTTAACGCTACACGTCCGCAGTTTAGTACATATATCTAAGGTTAGTAGCGTTTTTTTGAAAGGTTAATGTTAGCGCAGTTGCACAGATACACTCACGAAATTATTAACTACATCGTTATACTGAAATTACCGGCAACAAAGTTACTGCGTGAATAATTATACTGCCTGACAGGAATTAAGCATTGCCTTTGACAAACGGTACTGGCCTTACAAAAATGTAAGACGGACGCACTTATCGTAAGACGGATAAATGGCACACTTCCGTTATTTCAGCTATAATATTGTCATAGCTTAAAGGAGGTACAATATGAATTTACTTGAAGTAACGGGACTTAAAAAGGTCTACACACAGCGGCTCGGCGCAAAGCCGAATGTCGCACTGCGAAACGTCAGCTTCTCTGCCGCAAAGGGCGAATATATCGCTATTATGGGCGAAAGCGGCTCCGGCAAGACTACACTGCTCAACATCCTCGCAACGCTTGACAAGGCGACCGCAGGTGTTGTAATGCTCTCGGGAGTTGACATAACAAAGATAAAGGACAGCGACTCTGCGCTTTTCAGACGTGAGCATCTCGGATTTGTGTTTCAGGACTTCAACCTGCTCGATACATTCTCCGTGCGTGACAATATTTTTCTGCCGCTCGTGCTTATGGGCAAAAGCTACGATGAGATGAACTCAAGGCTTCTCCCTCTTGCCGCAAAACTCGGTATAAGCGACCTGCTCGACAGATACCCTTATGAAATATCAGGCGGTCAGAAGCAACGCACCGCTGTCGCCCGTGCGCTTATAACAAACCCCGATATTCTGCTTGCGGACGAGCCTACAGGCGCACTCGATTCAAAAGCGTCGGAGGAGCTTCTCAATCTGTTCGGTGAAATAAACCGTGACGGTCAGACTATCCTTATGGTAACACATTCGGTAAAGGCGGCAAGCAGTGCCTCACGGGTGCTTTTCATAAAGGACGGCGAGGTTTACCACCAGATATATAAGGGCGTTTCCGGAGCGGAAGAATTCTATGCAAAGATAAACGATACGCTGACGGTGCTTGTGGCAGGCGGTGACCGCAGATGAAAACACTGTTCTACCCGAAGCTCGCCGTGAACGGCATGAAGAAAAACAAACGGCTTTATCTGCCTTATATCCTTACCTTAGTTGCAATGGTGATGATGATGTACATCACGGCATACCTTGCAAGGAGCGAAAACATCGCAAACACAAACAGAGGCGTTTACGCACAGTGGTGTCTTTGGCTCGGAATAATCGTAATCAGCATTTTCTCCTTGATTTTTCTTTTCTACAGCTACTTTGTGCTTATCAAAAACCGTGGCAAAGAGTTCGGCTTATACAATATTCTCGGAATGAACAAACGCAACATAGCACGCATACTCCTTTGCGAAAGCCTTTTCACGCTTATTATATCGCTTCTTTGCGGACTTGCCGCAGGGATACTCCTGTCACGTCTTGCTGAGCTGTGTATGTTCAGACTTCTCGGAATTGAACCTGTCGGCAATCTGTCTGTCGATGCAGGCGCAATAGCCATTACCGCCGCAGTATTCACAGCCATAACGATAATTCTTCTGCTGAGTGCCTTTGTCCGCATAGGCAGACTAAGCGCAATCAATCTGCTTCACAGCGAAAAGCAGGGCGAAAAACCGCCACGGGCAAATTTCGTATTTGCCTTAGTCGGCTTGATACTGCTTGCTATCGCTTATTACATTGCCGTCACAACACAGGCGGGCATTGAAATTGTCGGAAATTTCTTCCTTGCGGTGCTTCTTGTAATAATCGGCACTTATATGCTCTTTGTCAGCGGCTCAGTCGCACTTTGCCGACTGCTGATGAAAAACAAAAGATATTACTACAAAGCGAATCACTTTGTATCCGTTTCCGGAATGACATACCGTATGAAAAGAAACGGCGCAGGACTGGCTTCTATTTGCATATTGTCAACTATGGTGCTTGTAATGCTTTCGTCCACGATAAGTCTTTTTTCGGGGATACAGACAAGCACGTTTATCCGCAGCCGTGACATCTCGGTAACGCTCACTTACAACAGCTTTGAAGATAAGATGATACGCAATATTTCCGACCTGTGTGGCACAGCGCTTGATACGGCGAAAAGCAATGATTATAACCCCGTAAACACTCTTTCGTATGATTATCTTGAAGTCGGCGGTTATTTTTCAGATATACCGTCCACTTAGTCCCTGCGACAGATTCCGCAGATGTAAGCCCATCTGAAATAAAGGACTTTTTCTTCATCACGCTTGATGATTATAACAAAACAAGCGGCAGGAACGAAACGCTCTCCGAAGGCGAAATACTGACGGCAGGCTCCGACAGCACCGACGGCAGAATAATATTAAACGGCAAGAAATATAAGTCAAGGGCAGTTCCTATGCCGAAAAATATTTCCTACGGCGAAACGGTTTACAGCGTGTTTTTCGTTATTCTCCCCGATAATAACACCCTTTACGATATATTCCTGCTGAACCGTCAGGCTTACGGAGAAAACGCATCGTGGTTAAAGCATTATTTCGGCTTTGACATTGACGGAAGCAACGCCGACAAGCAAGCCCTGTGCGACAGCCTCACGGATATTCTTGCAAAAAGCTCACGGAATATGGAGAATATCTTCCCTTTTGCCGAAAGCAGAACCGAAAACCTTGATGTGATGATTGCAACCTACGGTGGACTTCTCTTTCTCGGAATATTCTTAGGACTTGTCTTTGTCTTTGCCACTGTGCTTATAATCTACTATAAGCAGGTTTCGGAGGGATATGAGGACAGAGAACGCTTTGCAACAATGAGAAGTGTCGGAATGACGGAAAAGGAAATAAAGAAAAGCATAAACTCGCAGGTGCTGACCGTGTTCTTCGCTCCTCTTATCTTTGCAGGCATACACCTTACATTCGCCTTTCCGATAATACTTAAAGCAGTTAAAATGTTCGGCTTTGCCGACAGCACACTTCTTCTTATTGCAAACGTGATATGCTTTGCCGTATTTGCCCTGTTCTACATTTTCGCCTATAAAATAACCTCGGGAATTTACCTGAAGATTATAGGAAGAAAATAAGAGGTTTATAACCGATGCCCGTCCTCAACGGACGGGCATCTTCTCACCCCAACGTACAATCAAGCACCATCATAACAACAAACCCTGCCGCCGCACCTATCGTTCCTATGTTGCTATGCTCTTTGCCCTGTGCCTCGGGTATAAGTTCTTCTATCACAACATACATCATAGCCCCTGCCGCAAACGACAGCATATACGGCAAAAGCGGAGCGATGAATGAAGCGAGCAGTATCATCACCGCCGCACCAATCGGCTCGACAACTCCAGACAGCACTCCCATCACAAACGCTTTTCCCTTTTTCATTCCCTCGCTTTTAAGCGGCATTGAAACCACCGCTCCTTCGGGGAAGTTCTGTATTGCGATACCCAGCGCCAGCGCAAATGTACTTGCAAGCGTAACGCTGTCGCCGCCCGTGCCGGTTGACCCGGCTACAGCCGCACCGACAGCCATTCCCTCCGGCACATTATGGATAGTCACCGCAAGCAGCATCATGGTAGTTTTTGAAAGCCCCGAGCGCACGCCCTCAGGCTTATCGCTGTCAAGATGCAGATGCGGCACAAAGCTGTCTATCCCAAGCAGGAACAGTATCCCCGCCGCAAAGCCGACCACAGCAGGCACCCAGTTCATTTTCCCGTAGCCCTGCTCGGACAGCTCCATTGACGGTATCAGAAGCGACCATACCGAAGCCGCTATCATTACTCCCGATGCAAAACCAAGCAGCAGCTTCTCCGTCCCAACCCTCACCTTATCACGCATAAGGAACACCATAAGCGAGCCGAGCGTTGTTCCCATAAGCGGTATCATCAGTATCAGAAATATCTCCAATTGCGTCACCTCAATATAAGTTAGTTTAGACTTACCACTTATATTTTACCACAAACAAAAGAAAAAGCCAAGCGTTATACCTGACTTTTCCCGTAATATTTACTTTTTACGTTTCTCACAGCGTGCATAAGCATTGCTTCCTTTACTGATTCTTTGTTCTGATTTTTATCAGTTCATCTATTGTGTAAGTTTCCTCCGTTACAGCAGAACCTTCTATAGAAAACATTTTTCCCTTTTTTACGCTATCATTAATTCACAAAAAAATCTCCGCAGCCCAAAGCCACGGAGATAAAACCGTCATATGTAACGCCGTATTACTTGATTACTTCGACCATCATGCCGGGAGCGGCCATTACAGCGTTTGATTCGTCTGTATCAATGTGCATAGCGTCTGCAAAATTCTCGCTTACTCTGATAACAACATCACCGAGAATTGCCTTTCTTCCGTCAGAATCAACCTTTACGCTTACAACGTCCTTGTTCTTCACGCCCCACTTTTCAGCGGTTTCGGGAACAAGGTGGATGTGACGCTTTGCAACGATAACGCCCTCGCTGATTTCGATCTCGCCCTCAGGACCTGTTATCTTACAGCCGGGTGTGCCTGCAATATCGCCCGATTCTCTTACGAATATAGGACATCCGATAGAACGTGCGTCTGTAGCGGAAAGCTCAACCTGTGTAGCAGGACGAACAGGACCTAAAATAGATACGTTTGCAAGCGATCTCTTGGGGCCTGTTATAGTAACTCTTTCCTCGCAAGCGAACTGACCGGGCTGAGAAAGATCCTTCTTCTTTGTAAGCTCGTGACCCTTGCCGAACAGTGTTTCGAGAGCCTCCTGCGTAACGTGGATGTGACGTGCGGAGGTTTCCAGTAATACTTCCATTTTTTCCATAATGTTATCCTTCTTTCATGCCAAAGGCAATTTTTACTGTTAACATTATACACCCGTGAAACGAAAATTTCAAGTGTTTCATATAACGAATATCGGGCGGAACAAAAAAGTTATAACAGCGTCCGCTATCCCCAGCAGAAAGCACCCGATACAGCACACCGCAAACCGCTCAAGATATATCTTATAATAGTGCGGAGCCTCGTCACGCCTGCCTTTAAGCACAGCCAGCACACTGTTTGAGCATAACACGGACAGACGGCACTGATAACAGCAGATTACCGTTCCTATAAATGCTGACGGAAGAACAAACACCGCAAAAGCCGGTATCCCGTTTGCCCCGTATATATTCACAAGCGCCGCAAACGTCATTCCCACGCCTATACCCTTGAATGCCGGTATAAGCGCACCCACAGGCTGTCCGACAGCACACAGTCCGGTTAAAAACGGCACTATGCACCATATAAGCGCCGATATGAACGAAGCGGCGGCATTCCCAAAAAATCCGCCGTGTATCCTTCCTTCGAGAAAGCCCTCCAGCATCTCGTCAGGCACGGTCACCGTTGCCTTCCCGTAAAACACCGCCCCGACAACAGCCCCGGCAACCGCCGTTATAAAGAGTATCAGCCCCGCATACTGCCTGTTGTGCCTGCCTTTCACCACTACTTCCGATACGGTTATACCGTCGGCACTCATCTTCCCGTTTTCCTCCGTCATAACCGCCGTATCCGCATCCTGTCCCTTGCAAACATCGTCCCCGCCTGCCACAGCGTCAGGCTCGTATACCGCATTTCGTTCCTTTAAAAATTCTTCCCTTGTCATAATTTCGTTCATACTGCACGTCCTTTCCTTTTGGGTACTCTACAGTAAATCTATGAGAGGAAAAGAAAATTTATGACCGTTTCGCAATAAAACACAACCGCCATGCCTCAGCACAGCGGTTGATTTCAAGCGATTTAACACAGATAGGTATTTTCCTTACTGCGTTCACAGTTATGATATTTACTATCAGTTCTTTAAATAAAAAGAAATAACCGCCCACAGCTTCCAACTACAACGGTTATTTCTTAGCCAACACGGGAGCGGTCGTCTGTCGTTCCCTCTTTATTTGTATTCTATCACACTTTCAATAAATTGTCAAGGTGCATTCCGATAGCCAAACAACCGCCATGCCTCAGCACAGCGGTTGTTTCCTGTTATCCGTTAAATTTCATATTAATAATATCCGGGATCCGGCAGACCGCTGAGATAATATCTCGGGTTCAGCCTTTCCGAACCGTATCTTACTTCGAAGTGGCAGTGACAGCCGTATGCAAGTCCGGTTTCGCCTACTGCGGCTATGCACTCGCCCTGATTTACCTCCTGACCTGCACTGACGAATATCTCACTGTTGTGGGCATATACCGTTGTGTATCCGTCGGGATGAAGTATCATCACGGCATTACCGAGTCCGCCGTTGTCCCATCCTGCAAATATTACAGTACCGCTTGCTCCGGCATATACATCCGTACCGTAAGGTGCGCCTATATCAACGCCTCTGTGTCCGGCATAACCGCCGTCCCACCAGCCCCACTCCCAGAATGTGCCGCCGTCAACAGGCCATATATACTTCTTGCCCGTATCGGCAGAAGCATCTGAATAATGCGATGACTGCGGAGGCAGAGTACCCTGAAGGATAATCTCCGTTACAGGCTCTTTCACTCTTTCGGTTTTCTTTATGGTACGCTTGACCTCTTCGCCGTTTACATAATACACCTTTGCCGTGATTTTGTTCGTACCGGTCTCACCCTCCTGGTAAACCGTTTCAACGCCCTCATAGCGTGTATCATCGTCCTCATATTTCGTTTCATACGGAACTTCAACGTTGTATGTTTCCGTTCTTGAAATACTTACCGACAGGAAAGGCACCTCCTGCGTTTTAAGCAGCTTTTCACCGGCTCTCAGCACATAGTCCTCGTCCATAATACCGGGATTCAACGCCTCAAGCTCTTCCATGCTTATTCCGAGCTTTGAGCATATTCCCGAATGGCTGTCGCCGTCAACCACAGTGTAATAGGACGCTTCTTCCTTTTTGGAATTTATCAGCTTGATGATCTCATCACTCGACACAATACTGTCCGACAGATAAAGACCGGGAACATACTCTATATCCTTCTCAAAGGCAACGTCCTCGTCCTTTGCATTTGTGCGGTAGCCGTCAAGTATCTTCTGAAGCTCCGCTTCGACCGCTGTATTGTCAACAAGCGCACCGTAGAACTTTCCGCCTATGTACATTCCGTATGCATACTCAATAGGAGTATCGCTCAGCTCAAGCAGCTTGTTTGCAAGCTGATATTTCGTCAGATATTCCTGGTCGCCGAGCATTTCGAGCGAATATCCCGGCTCCATGCTTATCTTCTTCTCGTTGCCGATATATGTGATACGCTCCTGCATTATGCGCTCTGCGTCATTGAACACCTGCTCGCTTTCGACATATCCTACAAACTTTCCGTCAACCGTCAGCTTTATCGCATAGTCCGTACCCGTCGCATATCCGACAACGCTCATAAGAAATACTATTGCGATGATCGGTGCGGCATAGTTGAACAGCGTTACCGCAAGACCCTGCTTGCCGAATACTGCGTCCTTTGCTATACTTCCGTACAGCTTTGCCGCCTTCTTGTTGTCGCCCTGCTCCTTTGCGGTCTTTATCTGCCTGTTTGTACGCTGAAGCACACGCTTTGACTTTAACAAAGGCGCAAAGAAGAAGCTGCCTATTTCGCAGAACGTCCTCTTTACTGCGTCCCTGAACAGCGCCGTATGCTTCCATATAAACACGGCGGCATAAGCCACATATACAGCAGGCTTTGAAAATACATCGGCTATGATATGACAGAAATACTGCCCTGCCATAACCAGAAAATCAAAGATCCTGTCGGCAACAACCGAAATACCGGTTTTGCCTTTATCTTTTTCTTCGTTGCTTTCTTCATTCCGATTCTCCGACGTATCGTCAACCGCAGGCTTTACATCAGCCTCCTGTGCTTCCTTTTCACTGTCGCTGTCAGGAAGTATAGTTTCCTCAATATCGTCACGATAATCGGGCATCATCAGTTTTCCCATTATCAATCCTTTTCCGTATAAACCAAATCAAACGGGCATACGCCCCAAACAATCAATATATATAATAACCCGCCGTTGTGAACGGCAGGTGATAAATCAACGCTTTTTCCGTTAAAAGCAGGAACGGGCATAATGCCCGCTCCACACCTTTAAGGTTGCTTTTCCTTCCGTCATGAAAGACAGCAAATCTTTTCCGTCACCGCCATTATAACATAAAAGATTACAAACCCGCAACAATTTGTAACTATTTTGTTACCGTTTTGTAACCATTTCGCCCTTTTGTACAAAAATACATCTACTTTCGCTTTTGTAACAGTGCATTTTTAACAGACTTATTTTATTGTGATTTTACATAAACGATACACATTAATTTGTGCAACCCTTACAAATATTTTTGGGCAATTTCAGTATCTGTTGACACGCTCAACGCATTTGTGCTAAAATATAGATGTGAAATTATGCTTACCGTTAAGTTCAGGCGAAAGGCAGGTGATACCCATGAACACGAACGAAGAAAATAAAACCGAAGACCGTGAAAGCGGGATTCAGACATACGACAGGAAAAAGAAGTCTCACGGCAATTTTCTTAAAATCGGCTGTGCGTCATGCGGTTTTGTCGCCGTAGTCGCTCTTTGCGTTCTGTCAAGCCGTTACTCATGGTTCGGAGTCAAAGCCGATGACGAGGGTATCAGCTACAACAACGGTTCAGAGTTATCATATTCCACTACTGCGCCTGTCGAGGAACAAAAGGTTCCCACCAAAGCCAACAAGCATAACGAGGCACAGGAAACCACCGTTGCAACATCGACAACTACATCGGCAACCACAACAGCAAAAACCACCCGGACCACAGTGGCGACAACCAAAGCTACAACCGCCGCACCAAAGCCTGCATGGACAGAAAAGAAGTGTAGCGGCACAATGTACATAAACATTTCAAGCTGTTCCGCAAGAAAAGAGGGCTTACAAGGCGCTGAGGTCGTTTCCTATAAATATTACGGAGATGCGGTAAATATCGCCGCACTGACAGACACCGGCTACTATAAGCTTGATGACGGCACATATATCCACAGCGACTATCTTTCCGAAAGCAAGCCTGTCGCAACTACCGTTCCTGCAACAGCAAAACCCACCGTGCAGGATAATGCAACTCCCGCACCGGTAATAACCGACAGTCCCGTAAACTGCTCCGCAGAAGAGGCGGAGGTTTTCCGTATCGTGAATGAGATCCGTGTTTCCTACGGACTTAAGCCTTATAAGTGGGATACAAACGCATACAAGGCGGCGAAGGCACGTTGCAGTGAAATTGAGCAGAAGTTCAGCCATCTGCGGCCTGACGGCTCAAACTTCAAAACCATATACGGCTACAGTGATGATGAACTATGGTATAAGTTCTGCTCCGTCGGAGAAAATCTCGGCTCAGGTCAGCCCACCGCACAGAGAGTAGTCGACAGCTGGATGGCCTCCACCAAGGGTCACCGTGAAAATATTCTCAATCCCGATTTTGAAAATCTCGCCGTAGCATTCGGCACATATAACGATGCTTATAAGTATTACTGGGTACAGGAATTCACGACCTACAGATAAGCATAATAGCACTTTTTAAAAGCACAAACGCACAGGCTGTTCGCCTGTGCGTTATTTTTATGCTATATTTTCGTAATGTCCTCCGCTCTTACCGCTGCAGTGACCTGCCCGCCCTGACCGATAACGATATAGTCCTCTCTGTCACCCGAGCCTGCCTGCATAACCTCGTATACATTTGTGTACACAAACAGTGCAAGCGAACCACCGTTATACGTCTTTGCGCCGTAATTCACCTTGACTTTATCGCCTACAGCAAATTTCTGCGTTATCTCGTCACTTTCCGCCTTGTACAGATTCTCTGTATAAAGCCAGCCGGTAGGCACCGAGCCGATGCCTATAAGCGTTTCCTTACCGCTTGCCGACACCTGCTGAACGGTATAGACCGTATCATACACATAAGAATACGGCTCAACCCCGTTTGTAAACCTTGCACCACGCTTTACCCTCACGCTGTCGCCCTTTTTGAACAGATTCACGGGCTTATCGGGCTTTTCCGGCATTTCGGGCTTACCGCCGCAATTTTCCCTGTACCACTTAGCTGTTATCGCAGGATAATCCACAAAGCAAATATCCCCGTCAACGTCGGTATTTCCGATGCTGTCAACACCCCACTGCCACATTTTCTGCCCGTAATCGTATCTGCTTGCATAATCCGGGCTTTCTGTCCAGTGTGCAAGCCATATATCACGCTTTCCAACAATACGTTCCTTCTGATAGTAGCTTTCAAGCCACGCAGGATTTGCATACACTCCCGAGGGAAGTCCTGCCTTATTCAGCCTGTCGCAGAACTCAAGCGCCATATCGGTTCTTTCCTTGCTTGTGAGGTTGTCGATCTGACGCTGTTCCTCCATGTCGCAGAACACGGGATATGACGGTTTTTCATCACCTATCGTCTTGACGCACGCATTTATCTGCCTGTCAAGCTCCGCTGTGTCTGTCGCCGTAACATACCAGTAACAGCCGAAGTCTATACCGAGCTTTCTGCACTGCTCGATATTGCGACTGAAATAAGTGTCCTCGTCCCTGCCTATACCGGCACGGATAATTACAAACTTCACGCCTGCCGACACAGCCGCCGTAAAATCGAACTGCTCCTGTGCCCTGCTGATGTCAATTCCTTTTGTTCTCACTGTCGTCCTCCCCGCTTTTACTTTTTATCTGCCTTAATACATTCTTTATTTTCTGTGGCACCGGCAGTCCCAGTGCCGATGCGTTTTCGACAATGCTGATTCCCTCGTTAGCGATATAGAAAAGCATTACCGCCGTCATAGCGACAGGCACACCGCCAAGCACATAGGTGTCTGCGATATGACCTACCGACAGGAACACAAGTATCAGCAGCTTTTTTGCTATCCCCTTGAAGCCTACCGCACTTGACAGCTTCTTCTCCGCTATCGCCACAAGCACACCGCTCACATAGTCCAGAATCATAAAAGCGATAAGCGCACGGAACAAGCCGTTTACCTCGCCGTACATAAATCCCAGCACCGCCCCGACAGCACCTGCTATGCTGTCAATAATTATCTGTATCCTGCTCATATTTCCCCCTCCTTTGCTTTGACTTTTTTACTTTTTGGTCATCCCCTGATTTAACCACCAGAAGCTCTGAGAATGAGGAGGCGTAGCTCCGCCGCCTGTTGCGGTTCTTCTTATAAGTTCGTCATCGGGCATACCCATTTTCTTAAACGTTGACGGCCTGATCTCCGGATGTATATCATACAGCAGTTCAAGATACGTTGTACCCCTTGTGTCACCGGGTATCTCCATCTGCTCCACCCAGTCAAAGAAGCCCTCCTTATCACCGTAAAGCTGATAAAGCGCCTCGATATACTCTTCATCCGTATAGATTTTATCCCCGTACTTGCTGATAAAATCATAAGCGTCAACCGGCGAAAATTTCGTACTGTCGGTTTCCTCATTCTCCACAGCGTCTTTCAGCGAGCTGTTCAGTTTTATCTGATAATTGCGGTCGCTGTCATACACCTTCTGAGCATAGTCCCTGTCATTTTCGTTTACCCTACGGTCATAATCTCTGTCATTTTCATATACCCTGCGGTTGTAATCCCTGTCATTCTCGTAATTATCCCGTTCAAACTGCGCCTGCAAATTACGCTGTGCCAGAGCGTCCTTACTTTTATTATATTCAAAATCCCTGTTTGTGTTATAATCGTCAACGCTGTCACGGTATCTTCCGTAGTCCGACTTCTCAAGCCCTATAAGCGTATTAAGCCGCTTATACGCACTTTCCTCATCATCCTTGTAACGTTCATATGCTCTCTGTTCAAGTTCGGGGATCTTATCGCTGAGCTTTGACATATAGCTGTTATACGCCTGCTGACCTGCCGTAACCGCATAGCTATTGCCGTATCCGCCCGTAAGCGATGCCGCATTTCCCATCGTGTCACGCATAGCCGTTCTGCCAGATTTTTCATAGCTGTTCTTATACTGTGAGAACAGCTTGTCCTTATCTGCGTCATAGCTGAAATTCTTCTTTTCCATAACCTTTGCAAGATTGTTTTTCAGTGCGTCGCCGTATCCGCTCTTGTATACCGGAGCGCTGTCCTTATCCTTGTTTTTCTGTTTTTCGCTCATATAACCTCCTCATAAATTCCCGTATTATCCGCCTCGTTCATCTTTGCCTCATACTCATTCATCTCCTCATCAAACCTCGCAATATCCTCCGCCGTTATCCTGTCACGGCTGTAATGATTGCCAAGCTGCATAGCCGCCCAAGCCCTGTCAAAACTGCCGCTCTTAACTCCGTTCACGGCAACCTCGACTATCCATTTGCCAAAATCCAACATTATACCTCACCTCCCGATACCGCCATAGCCTCAAGTGCCGCCACTCTTGCTTCAAGTGCCGCAATTCTCTCCGTATCCTCCTCAGGAGCAGGCGACCAGTCCGTAGCCTTAGTGCCTTTTTCGAGTTTGATGTTGCAAGCCTCGATCATGCCGTTTTTATCAAGTGCAAGTGCCACGCATTCGAGTTTCGCTATATCGCTGTCGTTTATCGTCCACGTTTTTTCGTAGTAGAGCCACCTGTCTTTTACAGTATCAGCCCCCACCGTCAGCGACAGGGCGTACAGCTTTTTATCGTCTGCCGAGCGGAATCTTGCCATTACATATCCGCTTGCATCAAGCCCGACATCGCTTCTGACCTTTATCCATGCCGACAGAGTGTAGCTTGTGCCGACGTTGAAATCCGTCAGAAAGTGCCGCTTGCTTAAGCCGAAATATCTTGCATTACCGGAATATCCGGTTCTTGAAACCGAAAGACTGTTGCCGGATATTCCGCCCCCGACATTTATGACCGTGTTACCGCTCCAGCCGTTTTTGATGTTTCCCGTGCTGTCATACAGCAGATTTCTGCCGCCAATCTCGACAGCGTTCACCGCCGCAGTAATATCTGCCGCTGTTGCCGCTCCGACCTCGCTTGCCGTATATACAGGCTTATTCTCGGTTTTCGTCCATTCGGGCATATCCGTAATATCCGACATATTATGTGTATGATTCTTCTCTGCCGCTCCTACTTCCTCCGCCGTATACGCAGGCTTGCTTTCAGCTTTTGCCCAGTCCGCTATATCCGAGTTTTTCAGGTACGCCGACAGATTCACCGATATTGTACCGCTGTCCGATACATTAATGTTATCGCCAATCATCACCCCACCGAGCGTGTCGGCAGTTGCAGAGGGAAGCACATAGCTAACACCCCCGTCAGCTGTAAACTTTCCCGAAATATGAAGATTACCATCACTGTCAAGCGTTAAGGCATCCCTCAGATTATTGCTGTCAGCCCCGTTGCCGACCGCAAGTAAAATATTCGTGCTGTCGCTCGTCCAGTTGTTTCCGAATCTGGCTGCACCGTGTATTTCAGCGCCTAAATAATCCCATCCGGGACTATTCGCTGTCAGATTTCCGGCAAGTTTCAGATTACCGCTATAATCAAGCGTCAGTGCATCGCTTCTCCACTCATTGCTTTCATTTCCCCAGCCGTTACCGACAACAAGTGCCACATCTTCAGCCTTTTTGTTATACCTTCCGAGTGCAAAGACCTCCAACCCCGCAATTGTGTGACTTCCCGATGCGTGCGAATGCTCTCCCCGTGCTATAGTATGATACCCCTCTGCGTGTGAGTTACTGCCGCTTGCGATACAACCCGTATTTTCAGCGTGAGAACAATTTCCCGAAGCGGTCGTTCCACTGCCTTCTGCATGGCAGGACAGATTTGACGCTACAGTGTTGCTCCCTTCCGCATGGCTGTACGGAGCGTTAGCCGTAGTCATATACCCTTCTGCGTGAGAATAGTACGCTGATGCAACATTGTTTTCGTAGTCGTTGAACACCTCGCAATTTCTGTCGGTATCAGTGAACTGCCCCACTTCGTCCGCAATCGTACTGTAAATAAGCTGTTTTTCCTCTTCGCCGTCCGACTTCTGCGCAATATTCTCATCTATGCCGTTAAGACAGAATTTTATCCTTTCGGTAAGTAGTGACAGATAATCCTCAACCGCATTTATCCGCCCTTTGTCTTCCGCAGATTTATCGGGAGCAAAGCTTATATTCAGATTATCCACTTATCTCACTTCCCTTTTCACTGTCAAGATATATGCCGTACAGCGTTGCACAAGCGTCACCGCTTACTTCACCGCATATCTTTATTCTTATCTTTCTGCTTCTGAGCGGTATTACCGGAGCGACAGCTATTTCTTCGCCATTACCCTTTTCACCCCAAAGTTCATATACCTTCTTCCATTCTCCGCCGTCAGCGCTTATATATGCCGACAGCTCAAGCATTTCGCCGTCCTGCTTTTTGTGATACAGCGACATTCTCAACTTTTTGTATATTCTGAATATGCTTCCCCTGCCAAGTTCGCCGCTGACCGCAGAAAATTCACTCCTGTCACTGTCCGTATAACCGCTGTCGTTTCCGACAAGCATTACAAGCCTCATCTTTTTATTGCTGTCACGGGTAACGGCATACAGCCTGCCGTTTATCTCGTGCGCCGAGATTACATCCGCAAGCCTCCTTGTGTACCACGCCGAGTAACGCTTGTCATAATAATACACCGTTTTGTCAGCCGCACACATAACGACATATCTTCCGTTTGCCGTCATCACCGCCGTATCGGTAATATCATCACCCAGCTTTGCGTCGATCCTCACCGATGCAGAGCCGTTAAAGCTGAATATCCCCTCAGGCGCCTTATAATAAAGCAGTCCGTCCGATATGCACAGCGAACCGTCACTGCCCTTCTGAACGCCTCTCAGCTTTACGGTGCTTAGCGTGAAGTTTGACGCTCTTGTGCCGTAGACAATATGGACGACATTTTCCTTAAAGAACAGTACACCACCCCCGTACACGCATACTCCGGTGAAATCCCCGTCAGACCCTACCGTTGCCGCCCATGCGTCAGTTGAGATGCCGTCATAGCTTCCCCACTCCGTAGCACTTCCGAGCTTTGAACAGTATATTTCACGATTTGCCGACGAACAACCCCACAGCCTGTTGTTATGCTCTGTTATAAAATCCATCTTCGGTATCGGACAGCTTATGACCGCATTCTTTATATTAGACACCCTGAATCTGTCCATCTTCCGCTTTTCCGTATAAAAATAATAGGTATCACTGTACGCACTCGTGTCGAAGTTGATCGACACGCACCCGCTCATGCTGTATCTTTCCTTTCCCACCGAGCTTATCAATGCAGACAGGTACTGTTTCTTTCCGCCGTATTCATAATCTATCCTGACCATATCGCCAACGCTGTAGCTTGACAGCGCTACGCTTTCCTCAGGCACATCAAGATACAACAGCTTGTATATAGAAACCGTAGGCCGTGTCTGGTTCTGATTATATTCGAACAGTGTACCTGAAAGCGCCGGCTTCGCCGTATACCGCACGCTTACAGGCGTATCAGCGGTATTTACAAGCACCTCGTCCGGCATTATCAGTATGTATGCTCCAAGTGACACAAGCTGTTTTTCCCCTGCACTGAGATTTACCGCCGTTTTCACTCCCGAAATATATATACCGTCCGCCTTTGTGTATACTATCTCTCCGTTTTTTATGATATACCCCGTTATACCGTCAGCCAACGCCTTGTACGAAAACGGCTTTACCGTTTTAAGCGCAGGAAAAGCGGTAAAATCCATACCGTACAATTCCTGCCAGTATCCAAGCGGCGTACCGTTCGAGCGATCGATACCGCCGAACTTTACGGCACTTTCCGTACCACCCGTTATTTCTCTTACCGCCAAGTTCTTCCTCCTATCCCGTGATTTCGGTTCTCACGCACGAAATATGCCTGCTGTTCCAGAAACGGCAGCAGCTTTCATACAAAGCGTCAAACAGAGCATTGTCATTGGCATATCTCTCATACTCCGCATGGTAAAAATCTATAAGCGAGCAAAGATAAAGAATATATATCTCATCGTGCGGAGCCTTTATAAATAGCTCCGTTGCGCCGTCGCTCAGTATCTTTTCCGTATCGGTAAACCCGATTCCCTCATGCTCGTGCGTAACATACAGATCCTCATATATCCTGCTTTCAAGCTCATAAAGCCACTTTCTCTTGTCCTCTGCGGCAATCTCGTTCGGTCGCAGTGCGTCAACCGTTTCAATGACTTCCTTTACCGTCATCACTTGCCCTCCTGCACTATCAGCGACTGCTTCCAGCCTTCATCACGATAGTATTCCGCTCTCTTTCTCTGAAGCTCTGCTCTGTCCAGTTCCTTTTTTATGAACAACGGCACCATCACCGTTTCACCTCTGCGTATAAGATAATTGTTGCAGTTCACCGATACAAACACATCCGAGTTGTACTTGTCGTTATCCTTGAACAGCCTTACCGCCACAAGTTCAGTTAAATTTTCTTTCATATATTTCTCCTTTACAATATTATTCCCCTTACCCTCCCGCACTGCCGTTGCTGTCACCACGCCCTGCAGTGACCCTGTGCCGCTTATTCCGGTTGTCCTTTACCGGCTTTAATTTGCGCTCGTCTTTTCCGAATAAACAGGAGAACAGCTTTCTATTCTCACCATATACTCATCCGTAAGTATCTCGGCTGTGCGTACCGCCTTCCAGCCCACGCTTGCTCTCTGGTTCAGAGGATCGTCACCGTAGCCGAGCTGCTTTACTATGTGCTGAAGACCGCCGCCGGCAACGTCCGTCACCGCATAAGCGTGCGCTCCTATAACCAGAGTAGAGAACACCGCAAGTGCCTTCTTCTCATAATACGTCGAGGCTGTGACCTGACCGCCTGCCGAAACGCTTGCCTTCTGATAGCTGTCGCCCGACTTCGTATAATAGTCCTTTCCCTCAAGGAAATTTGCGTCGGAGGTCAGCTGATAGAACTGCGGACAGCTTTCATCGGCAAATATCTTCGCCTCCGTGCTTTTTACAAATCTCACATTGCCGAGCGAGCCTATCTCACCCTTGAATATGCTTTCGGGATCGGCATACTTATGCACATCGACCCACTCCGCACTTCTCATAAGATCATAGGCGGCATAAGGGTGAATTATCGCAACATAGCTCTCCCCGTCTATTCCGTCTGCATTCATGCTCTCAAGCTGTGCGGCGGCACGGAATACCGTATCAACCGATAAAACGCAGTCCTTGCTCAGTTCATCTCTTGACAGCACCTCGCCCCCGTCCTTACCGCAGGCATATATAACATTCGTTCCTGCGTTCACTATCTCTCTTGTTATCGTGTCAAGCGTTCTTCCCGACTGACTGCCGAGCAGCTTTGTTGACTGCACTACATTGTTGTCTATTGCGGTAAGTTCCAGCATATCCGACAGCTTGATATAGTCGCCGTACTGATTCACCGTTGCCGTCTTAGCTGTTACCGACAGCATATTTCCCGCAGGTGTAACGCCCTCAACAAGCGGCGTTGTCGCCTTTGCAAGCGAGCTGTACTTTCTCAGTTCTATCGTCTTGCCGTTATTCTTGGGTATCGGATATTTGTCTGCAAAGCGGTCATGCACCAGCTTAGGCTCTGCCATATCTATCAGCGTGTTCTCATAGAACGTTTTCATCTCGGCGGACAGACTTGCCTGTCCTGTTGTCTGTACATCGAACAGATTTAATTTAACTTCTCTTTTCTTCATATAGATTTCCTTTCCCGACGGCTGATACCGTCATCTTTCAATTTTCTTATCGTTTTTTCTTATCGTTTATTCCTGCCGCAAAACTTTTCCCCATGCGGCTGCGGCTTTTTTAATTTCCCGCCTGCCCTCCCGTTGCAATATTCATATCTCACCCCCTTCCTTCTCATTCATAAACTGTCAAAGCACCACTCTTTCCCCTCTCTCCGTCCGTCTGATAAGCTCCTTCCGCTCATTTTTAGACAGGCTTTTCTCGCTTTTCGTAACCTCTCCCGCAGGTGACAGCGCACCCTCCTTCATTCTGCCGCTTTTACAGAACGCACCGCTTCTCATAAGTTCAGATGCCGCATATTCCATTGCGGCGGTAAAAAGTTCGTCCTTATGCACGATAAGATAAGCCTCCTCAAGTCCCACGCCCTTATAACACAGTGAAAAGAATCTTCTGTCACTCATTTCTTTCGCAAGGTCAAACTGAGGATACATCTGCTTTACCTCCTCGCTTTCCTTTTGCCACCGCTTAAGCCTGTACTCCATATCGTTTCTTCTGCACCGCTCGAAGTTCCTCTCGGATACCGCATTTTCTATTCCGTCATAGTCGCATTTATCCGCTCCGCAAAACTGCGCCACAAGACTCAATATCCGTTCTGCCCTTGCCGCCCTCTCACGCTTCGACTTAAGCACCGCCTGCCTGAAAAGCTCCGCCTTATCCTCGTTTTGCTCTCCCTCGGCTTTATCCGGTTTATTGTTTTCGCTCAGGATTTCATCACTCTTTTGCTCCTTGACTTCTTCGCTTGCGTCACCGTTTTCCATACCGTTTTCCGCCGTCTGCACATTCTCTGTCGCTTCCATATTTACCTCTCACTTCTGTAGCAGGATACATATTCCGGATAGTTTTCCTCCAGCATATCAAACCCCTTGCATATCCCGTCAACCGCCGTGTTCAGCCCGTCGTCGTCCGTCACATAGCTTATGACCGCCTGACCGCTTCTCAGCGTAACGTCAATAATATCGGTATCCCCCGTGTCCTCGCTGTCAAAAACATTCTGCGCTATCGTCTGCGCAAGCGTTGTCATTGCCGCACATACAAGCGTAGCCTCTGCCGACCCGCTGTTTTCGTTCGCACAGTGTCCCGTGATATATATATCCCTGCCAAGACCCGACTTGTCTATTCTTACTCTTGTCATATCTTCACCTCGTTCATTCCTGCGTTATCCCTTATCACACGCTCAATTTCTTCTTTTCCCTCAAAGTCCATCATCGCAAGACAGCCCAGTGCCTGCACCGCCGTTTCCGGATTGAAAAATCCAAGCTGAAAAAGCTGCTTTGCAAGTTCATTCTGCGAAGCTTTGGAAAACGGCGATTTCTTCGACGCCGTACATACTATATCAAAGACAGGCTTCTTCGTCCCAAGCTGTACCCCGAAAAGTTCCCTGCTCTGCTCCTTTATGGCAGAGTTGTCAAAAGCGTCATATCCCCCGGTTATCCTGAAGCTCCTCGGCGTATCATAGAACTGCCTTATCAGTTCTATTATAAGATAGCACACCTGCTGGAACGCAAAATACGTTCCCTTTATCATATCCCTCGACAGCTTGCTTCCAGCCTCCTGTAAAGCCGCAATGGCGCTTGCCGCCGTAACGCCGTTTGAAACCGACCCCTGAGAAAAATCCCTGTTTCCGCTCGTTTCCTTCAGTTCGTCAATCTTGAAGCTCAGTGCATTCATCACCGAGCTGTCCAACGGCTCTGCCTTAATTTCCCTTATATCCTCTTCGCCGAGATTTCCCGCAACGTGAACGAATCTGTTTTTTAAGTCGGCAAATTCGGCTTCGTTCACCGCACTGTTCTGTCGGATAAAATATCTTTTTCTGCTCATCATCACCGTATGCTCAAGAACGACCTGCGACAGCTTATCTATATACATCTGTGCGTCACGCATAACATCTATGTAGCCGAATCCGCACGGAGTTCCCTCCTGCACAAACAGCGTATCCATAACAAAGGGATAACGGCTGTGTTTATAGAATCCGTCGGCACAGCTTTCATCGTCCTCGCTCGAATATATCACCCTGTCGCCGCAGAATTTACAGTAGCAGAGCTGTTTCCTGCCGTTTATCGTTTTCTTGTAGTACCAGTCGACGACTTCGACCTTCGCACTGTCGTCCGTCTTATCCTCCGTTTTGTACTTTTCCACGTTTTCAGTACCGCCCGCAACGCTTTCGGTATCTTCCCCCAAAAGTTCAGGATACATCAGATTCAGCCGTTCACGGTCAACAAGCGTCACATAGAAAAGGTTTGCGCTCTCCTCAATATCCTTTATGCCCGGCTCCCAGAACAGATTCAGAATATCTGCGTTTCTTATCGCTATATCCCCCATACCGCCGTCAGCGTCAGGGTCCCATACAACAGCCGTACACATACTGCCGTTCTTGAGTTTGTACCACCAGCCGTCGCTGTACAGCTTTTCGTAACCACAGCGTTCAAGTATCGCAGGAAGTATCAGCGATAACTGCTTTGCGACCTCCTCGTCGCTTTTTTCTCTCGGAAGCACCGCAGGCTCAGGTATATTGTCCATAGCGTCAGCGTGCTTATTTGCCAACGAGTTGAACAGCCACGCCGATGCCGGCATAGGCCTTGTATCGTCCTTGTCATAGCCTATTTCGCCCCAGTGTCTTAATTTCCACCACTGCTCGTTTGACACGATTCTCTTGTCGAGTACCGCCTTCCCCTCCTTATACTTTGCAAGCGTCTGCCTTGCCTTACGCACCTGCTCCTTACCGATTTTCTTCATATTTCTCCTTTCATAATCACATCATATAGAACGATTCCGCCCTTTCGGGCTTTCTCTGTTCGAGAGGATCGTCGCCTGCAGGAACCTCACCACGCTTTACCGGTGCGGCGATAGGATGCTCCATAAGGACATACCTGCATTCGTCATATATGTGATCCTCCATCGTTGTGTCAATATCCTCCACGTTCTTTTCGTCATACATAAGCGCAGGAATAGTCCTGATAAACTCTCTGCAGGTGTTGAAGCAATAGAACATCGCCTCCCCGTCACTGTTGAACGCCAGCCTGTTGTGGTACTGCATCTTACCCGATATTCTTGCGTTATCCCCCGGCGACCAGATTATAAAGTTAGGCGACCGTGCCATAAGGTCGGCGACGCTTTCCCCACGGCTTTTATCGAATATTGAAGGGTCTGCGACCCCGTACACATTTCTCCCTCTTATATTCGGATCGTCACGCTCTATTTTTCTGATATTCTCGGCAATTACCGACGGCTCAAGCCTTATGCCCTCATTTGCCTTATCCGTACAGCCGTAGTATTCCCTTATCCTGTAGATGCACCCTTTGGTATCCACCGCATACCACCCTACCGAAAACGGCCTTGTATACCCGAAATCAAATCCCCTAACTATCTCCCAGTGGCGAGGTATCTCAAACGGTGCTATGACGTGCGTCCATCTTCTGTCGCAATAATGCTCCGGGTCATCTCTCCATTCGGTGAAAACCTGCCCCGTAAAGCTGTTCCAATCCCCGTACAGAAGCGCCTTTCTCTCGGCGGTCGGAAGCATAGACAGGCTCGCAAGATATTCAGGGTCGTTTCGCAACAGCTCCTTATTGTCAAATACACTTGCCGGGATGAACACTCTCGATTTTCTTATGATTATCTCCGCCCCGTCGGGCTTTTTCACCTTATGTTCTTCTATTATCGGTTTCATCGGCTCGCCTGCCGTTATAAACCTTTGCTTTACCCACGAATGACCCGGACCACCCGGATTCGCCGTGGCTCTGATGTACACCCTCGTGCCTTTTCCGCCCGGCCTGTTTCTCGAAAACATATAACTGTATTCGTCAAAGGAAAACTGCGTCAGTTCATCGAACCCCACAAAGTCATAATGCTTGCCCTGATAGTTAAGCCTGTCTTTCTTATGCTGCATCGCCCCGAAATAGATTTTAGCCCCGGACGGAAAGCTCCAGCAGTGCTTGGTCTTGTTGTACCTCGCCGCAGGATATGCACCTTTATAAAGCGTCTGCGACCTGTCCTCAAGCTCCGTCAGCTGCGGATACGTTTTTCTGAAAATTATCCCCCTGTAGCAAGCCTTATCCGCCTGCCTGAGCGCCTCCGCTAAAAGTGCGTCAGACTTACCTCCGCCGGCGGCACCCCCGTACAAAGCCTCATACTCTCCCCTTTGCATAAACTCCGCCTGCCGTTCCTGCGGCGACCATACCACCCTCCTTCCGCCTTTTACATCGTTATCTTTCATCTCAGCAACACCTCCCGTTTTTCTGTAAATCCACCGCCATCCCACCTGCCCACCATCCCCACACCCGCCCCACCACACTTGCCTTATGAACGCTCCGCCTGTTTCGCATCCGCACTATCCCTCTCACTTTTCGTAGGGCGAGCGTATGTGTGTGCTTATACGGTTTCGCATCTGCACTATCCCACTCTCTTTTCGTAGGGGAGTGGGCTTGCCCCTCCCGTTGCATCAAACCTTGCCATCCCCACAGCCATTTTAAAAGAACATCCATCCCTCGCCCATCACCACCACCCTTGCCATATAACCGCTCTGCCGGTTCCCCATCCCCCCTCATCAGAACTCACCCTCATTCTCCGTTCTCGCCTCGGGTATCACCACAACTCCTCCTTCGTTTTCCTCATCGTCAACCACGCCGCCGTCCCACTCATAACCGCATCTGTTCTTCAGCCAGAAGATCTGCGCCGTTGTGCTTGGCATCACCTGCTTTTCAACCGTTTTGACAACTCCCAGCTTCCCGTCCTTTCCGACCTGCCTTGTGATCTCCGTCTGCGTGTATCCTATCGCACGCTTCAGCAATGCCTCCTCGACCTGCTTTTTTCTCTCCTCGTCGCCGTCTTGTCCGTCACTTTGATATAATCTCCTTATTTCATCGTGCGTCAGCTTCCAGTTTCTCAGCGTTGTGCGATGTATGCCGAGCAATTCTGCCGTCTGCACATCGCTGTACCCAAGCTCGATACAGTGACTGATTTTATCAAGAATTTCCTGCGTGATTTCTATGCCCCTTCTTCTTTCCGTGTATATTCACCCCCTTCCTGACCGTTTTCGCCTTGATTATAACAGTTCGTCATAATCGTACCCGTCGTCGCTCCACTCTCCGCAATACTCCACATCGTACCCGCAGTCAGGACAGCTCCGCTCGGTTTCATATGCAGCCGTCCCCTGATATTCTCCACGGTACTGAAGCGTCCGTGTCAACTCATTGCTGTCATACGTTCCTCCGCATCTTAAGCATCTGTACATATATCTCCTCCGTTTTTCTGATTTTTTCTTCATTTTCGGAATCGTGTACGTTTTTTAGTACACAAAATACGCTATAATAGCCTTTAAAGGAATTATCAAACGTATCAAAAATGATAACCGTGAAAGCTGCTGCAACTTTCCGTTGTCATAATGATAGCACACGCAAGGTCATTTGTCAACTGTTTGTAGCGTAAATTCTTCATTTTCGTTGAACTGCAACAATCTTTGACAACACTTTGTTTCTTTTATTGACAATTCAACACAATGTTGTTATAATTATCTCAGACAACAGAACGTCAATACGAAAGGATGAACCTTAAATGAGCAAAAACTCCGGCACAGTTTCAGGCGCATTTTCCGAAAGGATAAAACAGCTTCGTAAAGCAAAAGGTGCGTCGCAGGCGCAGGTAGCCGAATATCTCGGCGTGACCAAGCAGGCATACAGCCTTTACGAAACAGGAAAGCGTGAGCCGCCGTTCGCCACGTTATTGAAAATAGCCGAATATTTCGGTACAGACACAGACACACTTCTTATGAGCGGCGATACCGCAAGAGTATCCGACCCTCGCCTTAAATTCGCACTTTTCGGTGAAACCGAAATAGACGACGATGTACTCGACGATGTAAAACGTCTTGCTATGCTCCAGCTTGAGCTTCGCCGCAGCAAAGAAAAGGACGGAAAGAAGTAAACCGATGCAATGCTCTGAAGGGAGGGCAATGATAATTGGAACAGCTTATAAAAACCGCACAGGATAACGATATACTTATTGTAGATATGCGTATGAAGGGCAAACAGGGCGCTATGAGCCAATGCACCGACGGTATGTGCATTATCGCCATAGACCCTCATAAAGTGAAAAGTATAGCCGACCGAAAAGAAAAAACCGTTCACGAGCTCGGACACTGCATGACCGGTGCCTTCTATGACGCAACCTGCCCCGTCATCCCCCGTGGCAGATGTGAACACCGTGCTACAGCGTGGGCTGTGACCCACACGTTCACCAGAAGAACGCTTATAAAAGCGATCAGAAGCGGCCTTACAGAGCTTTGGCAATTAGCCGATCACTTCAACGTGACCGAGCATTTTATGAAAGATGCCCTGACCTACTACGAGCTTTACAACGGCGAATAAGCATAACAAAAAGCTCCCTTATGCGTTTTTTCGCATAAGGGAGCTTTCGCTCTATAACCGTTATATAATTACAACACTCGAGAAAAATCTCCGGATATATTTATGAAACTGACTTTTCCGCTTCTTTTTCACCCGTTGATTATACTTTCAAGAATTTTTGAAGGAGCATAATAATCCGTTGTGTCGTTTCCCGACATTGTGATGATTTCCGCAAACGGTTCAATTTTAATGCCGATATTTTTTGCAAGATCGTGAACAGTGCTGTCGCTGTCGGCTGAATCTGATTTTCCGCAAATAATATATAGCCCCCTGACAATATCTTTGGAATTGAGCGTACTGATAGAAAACAAATATTTATACACCAGTTCCTGAAGCTGTTGCCGTCTGATCATATCCGTCGTACTGAATTTAGCATCCAGTATCAGATATTGCGATATACCTTTGCTTTCTGTTTTTATAATATAATCCGGAGTATAGATATAACCTTTGTCGGCCGTATCGTTTTTAACAGTTGTAGAAGTGTTCCGGAACAAACCTATCTCATTTTCCGCTAAATCATTTCCGCTGATAACAGGCTGAAAATAAACGGTCAGTCGTATTTCATTATTCTGAAAAACAAATGTATTGTTATATTTTGTGTTTAAATTGAATTTACTCTTTGTCATGTAATGAGCATTGTATGAATTCTGTATTTTGAAATCGTAAGCCGATTTTATATGCGTCAACATCTTGACAAGGCAGTAATACTCATAAATCTTGCTTGAAGAAATAAAGCTGAGTACAAGATCTTCATGACTGAATTCAGAACTGTTGCAGGTAAACCATTTATGAATTACCCGGTACAGTTGTCTGTAAGCATTCACCGAGCGAAAAACCGGAGTGAATACAGGTGTAGCGTTAACAGGTGACGCTTTAAAATCAAACAGACGAAAATAATATAAATACAGTTTCTGATATTCATCTTTCAATTCCACAAGCGTATCTATATAGTGCGCTATTATTTTTATGGTACTGTGGTAGATTTCATACATAGAATCAATGTACCCTACAGGCGCCGCAGACTTATTCTTGACAGTATATTTCTTCTTGAGCAGATCTACGGTTTTCGAAATATCAATTACAATTGTCTGAAGAAATCCAAGCAAAACACTGTTTTCATATGTATCATACGAATAAACATTTAACACTGCTTTGGTGCGAACAGGCTGATAAAATTGCTTGTTGAATTGTATTCCGGTATTATAATTTACTGCATCCAGCTCGTCTGTATGAGTGGCGATGTATTGCACCGTGCAAGGATTGAATGAAGTAACTTTTGCAAACGGCACAATTTTTTCTTCTTTACGCAACTTGGTATACGGATTGTTCTGAAGGTATCTGTACGATTGTCTGTATATGTCCCTGATCTCGTTCAATAATTGAATTTTTGTGGCCATTGAAATATTATTGTAATGTGTAAATTCGTCACCGAGCGATGCATATTCGGTTTCATTGTAAAGAAAGCCACGACTGTTCTCAGAAATATATTCAACCATTTTAAGCATACTTCTGCCCTTCAAAGTGTCAGTAACCATGACAGCTATGCTTTTTGAGCTGTATATCCTGCCTTGTATCTCTAATTTAATGCATACCGTACCGAAGCATTCACGAAAAAGCGAATTCTTCTGACTTTTCAACAAAGGACGAAACGAAAACGTATTCGATGTCATTTTATATATTTCTGTTTCAAAACAATCCTCATTGACAAAAAGTTTTGTCGGAAAACCGTATCCCGAAGAAATCGAAAACGTGTAAACTTCATCATTAAATACGCAATCACCACCCGAAAATGTTTCTTCTTCACCGAGATACAAAGGGATAATCACAGAACCGTGCTCTTCTGTGATAAGAGTGATTTCAATACTGTCCATATGAATCATACCTCATATAAGATACTGGCAGTATCCCATATTGTGACCTTGCGCTTCTTCTATTTTCTCTATTGCGGATGATGTCTTATTGAGATTATATTTTTCACAAAGCTGTTTGATCGATTTGAAGAATTGCTCATAGTCAGAATAATATCCGTTGATTTTCGGAAGTAATTTCTGAACAACCGCATAATCTATTGCAATCTCTCTGGCCAGTGCGTTATCGCCGCCTGTCATAAGACTCTGGGCTGTCTTGATGTATTGTTCTATGCTGAGCATTATTCTCGGACTTACACTCATACCGAACGTTTTAAATGTGCCATATATGCTTTCAAGAGCGGTTTCAGTCGAAGTGCTGAGTTCATCGTCCTTTGCAAATGCGTTATATAATGCATCCCAGGTTATATGCTCACCCGGCATATCTGTGGTTGTGTTCTTTTTCAGCTTTGCTTCAGGCAGCTTTATTATACACGCTCTGTCAATAAGTCTGGGCGAAAGCGATTCTGTCGTCTGATCGGTATTGATAGTTGCCAGAAAGCGTAATGTTCTGGGAACAAAAAGGTCGTTTTCAGTGCCTATGTTGATATATGAATCCAGCTCGGATGTCCTGTCTGCAAGGCGCATGAAATCAGACCAGTAGTATTCCATCTGGCTGAGGTTTGCTTCATCCAGGGTAATGAGATATGGGTATTGTGAATTATCTCTTTCGAGATCCAACGTCTGCAGAGCGTCAAAAACCTTACTGTTGTTTTTATCATACTTTTTTGTAAGCGGATTGTAGTATCCTATAAAATCACGTTTCGAAGACCAGCCTCTTTCTACCGAAACCGAAACGAATCTGTTTATATCCTTACCAAACTGATTCAGACCAAGTATATCACCTATTATATTGCACATAGACGTTTTGCCTGTTCCGGGTTCTCCGGAAAAAACGGTGAGGAAATTCTGCGTAACACATGTGAAAATATTAATTATATCGTTTCGGCTGTAATCCCTTTTGGCACTTACATAATCAACAATATAATCAATCAGATCATCACCGTATAACGATGACGGCTGTACTTTCGATAATTCGTTCGAACGTAACGCATAAATATCTTTTTCTTCTTTTGCGTCCCACGATGCGGCTTCTCTCATCATTCTGTTTGATAAAAACGGATCAAATGCTCTTGATGCAACATTTTCTATACCTGTTTTAATCGCATTGCTGACTTTATCCTGCGCTGAAAGCAGTTCGTCATTATATTCCAGTGACTTCTTTCTCAGATATTCATTATTCGTTTCAAGAGTTGACTGTTCATCTCGCAATTTCTTGATTTTTTGTTCGGCTTCGGTTATATCTGTAACCATTCTTTTATATTCATTCAATTCCTCCTTCAGCTTTTCGGCTTCGTCGGACGAAATTTTAAAATCACCGCTGTCAAGCTCGGTTATTTTCTGTTCCTTTTCCTGATTATCCTTTCTCAGCTTCTGGATCAGCTTTTCGTTTTCTTCGTTCTTGTTTCTTTCATCCAGATACTGAGATTGAAGATCCTTATATTCCTGCGATTCCGTAGCCATCTGATTAGACAGATTGCTTGCCGTATCCGGAAGTGATTTCAGCAAACTGCTCAACAGCTCCTGCTTTATATCAGAAAAAGCCTCTGTGTCAGAAATGATCCTTTGCAACCGTTCCAGTCTTTCCTGTGCAACGCTGTCAGGAAGTGTGGATACAAAAGGCATATTCATATAGCTGTTGATAAATTCGTCCGGGCTTTCGGTTGCTGATTCCAATGAAATATTCTCAGATACACTTTTCAGCAGGACCTCGTCCGGAATAATGTCAGCCTGTTGCCGGGAACCTGTCGCATATATAAACTGTGTCTCTGTCGGATCATCATAATACGACTGCTTTTCAAGCTCAAAACACTGAACTTGCTCGTTCGGATAAAAAGGAACAAGGTAATTGGTAATATCGGGCTTTATGTAGTATTTACCGTCACCTATTCTGCGTTTTGCTTTGTAAGGACCATAGTATTTTCCGTTGTAGAGCATAACCACATTTTCGTTTTCGGCAATATTAGTATTAGTCAGCGTCACGTTCCCGTCCATCATTTCAACCAACGGTTTATTGGTATATTCGCAATTAACCACTTTATATATATCGTTTTTGCAAGCAGGAATGATAATTTTGTCAAGCGCTATGCCGTCATGCACGATTCTTGATAAATTAAGCTTGACTTTATATATATCGTTGTTATTGTCATCAAGATAATAGCTGTCTATTTTTACGATATAAGCATTAGTTATGACAGTGTCGTCATCGTTATCGATCTTCTTGTCCTGAAAATACTTAGCTGTGCTGTCAGAGTAGGATATAGACAGATTGATTCCGCCGATATCCGGATAATCACGCCTTAATGCAGCAGGCGAGATTTCTTCTATTTTTCCGTCTTTCAGTTCGAACTGGGGGAAAAAGTTATAAGAAGTATTCCTTTTTTCTATATGACCTATCAGTACCATTGTATTTTTCTTCCGGTTTACCGTATCTTCATCAGCTTTGTCCGTTTTATCGACAGAAGCATCATCGCCAAGCTCAGTTTTATCGGTATCGGCATCGGCATCGTTGGCATCGTCGGCATCGTCGGTTTTATTTGTTTGTATATATACGTTATCTTCATTTTCGGAAAGCACTTCGCTTACGGATTCATTTTTATCGACAGTCGTGCTTTCAGGCATATTGTTCTTTATCGGGTTTTTATTGATTACGAAATGCTTCATCGGAATTTTGTCGGGCGAAACATCGGGTAATTCCGAATTAACGAACTGCCCGAAATATCTATCATTGCTTTCTCCGTTTTTATCATATTCATAGCACCATCTGAAAAAGAAAATGCAATACAAATTTTTATTTTCCTCGTTTATCGAGCTTACAATAGTGTCATAATCTGCGTTTTCAATCGAAAGCGGAATTTGTTCTTTGACCAAATCGTAAACATTATATGTCATGCTCTTTCTCAGAGCCGGTTCTCTCATAATCATACTTACTTTTTCTGCATTATTTTTTATTTTTGAGAGACCCCGCCTGTAATGTCTGTGTTATTTGACAAGCAGAATCAGAATTTTTGACACGCAAAATACAAAATCAGAATAATTCTTATAAATATTAAAATCTCTTTGTTTAATCAGTTTTTCTCAACATAAACAATAACGATTGTTGAAAAACGGCTGATTTTTCAAAGAGATTTTTGTTTTTCGTTTTTTATATGGAGAAAATTCACTTTAACAGCTTCTATTTTATTGATGTTTAAACAGTGTTTTTTCGGTCAGGTCTATTTTATTTACGGAGATAATGGAGCAATGTAGTATTATCATCGTAAAGAAAATAGCACTGTATCTATCAGTAGTTTCTTATCAACAGTTCTTTAAAACTGCCTGAAGACAAATTGTTGTTCCTTGAAACTGAAACAATGTCGTAATCCCTATAGAGATCTCGAATAAACATATCATCGTTATAAGAAAGAAGAAATTTTCCTTGAATTTGCGAAAGCTTTAATGCAAGACGTTTGTGATCATTTTCCGTAAATTCAATATCATAATATTTCTCCGTTGTGTGATATGGCGGATCAAGATAGAAAAAAGAGTTTCGGCGATCATAGACTGTAATCAAATCCTCGAAATCCTTCCTTTCTATTAAAACGTTTTTTAAACGGTCTGAAATAACCGATAAATAATCTTTTGAACGATATAGTGGCTTTTTGCTACAACCAAAAGATTTGCCGTCAGCCCCGAAGGATAGGCGCATTTTTATAAAATATCTTGCCGCCCGTTGTATATCGGTAAAACCTCGACAGCTCAACTGTTGGGATACATCCTGAAAAATTTCTCGACTGTTATAAAAGCCGTCTATTTCACGTTGAAGCTCTGAGCAATGATATTTAATACAACGCATTAAATTAACAAGCTCGCCATCTGCATCATTGTAAATCTCTAAATCTGCTTGCTTTTCTTTAGAAAAAAGCACCCAACCGCCACCGCCAAAGACTTCTATGTAACGGTTGAATTGATCTGAATTTGGAAACATATCGCATATTTTATTACGCAAAAGACGTTTTCCGCCTATGCGTGGAATCGGACTATTTATCATCATAAGCCTCCTATAAAAAAATAATGGTGGGGCACTTTCGCCCCACCGATGTAATGTTAAACTTTTTTAAGATCTTTAATATTAAATGCTGTATTTATTGCAAGCACTGTGCTATCCGGAGATTTGTTAAGTACTACACGTTTACCGTTTACGCTTGAAACATAAAAACGTTTGAAATAAACCCAGTCATCAACACTTGAACCGTCATAGGTTTTGCTTCCGCTCTTTATTCGAACGATATCTCCGACATTTATACTCGAAGAATCAGAAGCTGTGTTGCTTTCGGAAACGGCTTTTTTCGATGAAAGCATAAGATCCTTACAAAACATCCATCCGGTATCCTGTCCATCAATTCCGATGCAGGCTTCTGTACCATCTTTTGATAATCGCTGAATAACAAATTCAGCGGTATAAACAGCCGAAATAGGCTTTATACCATTTGAAAAAAATGCTCCTGATTTAACCTTCACCTTATCTCCGGACTTAAAACACGATGTTTTGTTTTCGCTTTTGGTATCTGTTTTTACAGAATCGTTAGTTTTGCCGCCATGCTTCTTATACCACTTTGAGGTAAGTGAAGGATAATCTACAAAGCAGATGTTGCTGTCGACTTTTCTGTCATCAACAATCTCTGTTCCCCACTGCCATATTTTCTGACCATAGTTAAACTTGCTCGGAACATCAGGATTATTTGTCCAGTGTGCAAGCCATATATCTATGCCAGTTAAGCGATCGCTGTCATAGTAATTCTGCATCCATGACGGATTGGCATACACGCCGGACGGTAAACCTATCGCTGTCATTTCACTGCAGAATTTCAAAGCCATGTCAGTACGCTGTGCAGTCGTCAGATTATCTATCTGCACCTGTTCTTCAGCGTCAAAAAATATCGGATAAGCAGGCTTTAAGCCTTTTACAGCTTTCTTGCAAGCGGCAAGTTCTTCTTCAAAAGCCGTGTCTGTAGTGGCTTCAAAATACCAGAACAGACCGAAAGGTATATTTCGTTTCTGGCATTCTGAGAGATTACGTTTGAAATATGTATCTTCATCAGAACGTATGCCCGCACGAAGTATAACAAATTTAGCCCCGGATTTCTCAATTTTATCAAAATCGATATTTTCCTGAGCACGACTGATATCAAATCCTTTAATTCTCATCTGTGTTACCCTCCTTGTTATTACTGTCTGCAAGACCCTCGCCGATAGTATAGGCAAGTACTGCAGCTCCCGACATCAAACAACCCGATACGGTAGCCGCTGTTTCGTCCGATCCGCCAAAAGCAATTATCAAACCGGTTATAAAACCGGTTAATGATAACCACCATTTACGGCTTGTTAATTTGCGTTTCCAGTCAATTTTATTCATAGTTTTGTCCTTTCCGCCTATTCGGCTACCTTTTCCATGCCCTGCTGTGCAAGGATTTTTTGTGCTTCTTTGCTGTTGTCGGGCACTACAATTGCACCTTCGAGTGTTTCACCCTCAGTTTCTATGCCGCCCAATACAAAAGTGTCATCTTCAAATATCTGCATATAAGCTCCTTTCATCTGCTGTTTGTGTATCGTATCATAAATGATAACGCAGTTGTTCCTGTCATTGACATCGTAACAGATCCGTTGTCTAACGTTACGCTCTCTGATGAGCCGTTGCTGATAGTCAACATCACACGTTCTATACTCGCCGTAGGTGACAGTGCAAACACTTTACGATTACGCACAGGATTTAGTGCATTATCATAGTATGCTTCGATTTCGACTACGCTGAACCCCTCGCCGTATGTTGTGTATGCGAAGGTTTTCGGATTGTCTTCAGTGACGCTGCCATATACAACGACATCTGTATCACATTTCCATGCTGACCACGCCCCGTCATTGCACCATCTTGTATAAGTCCGTTTTCGTGCTACGGAAGTATAGCGTTGCATGGTATTAAAAGCCCCTGTGTTGATATTTCGGATATTGTCGACCGACAATTCAAACGGTTCATTGGCGGATATCGGACGGTTCTCAATATTCTGCGCAGATACTGATGCGCAAAAATACCGCTTACTTTTACTTTTATCTGATGATTCGTTCAATTTGATATCATCAAGGTTTACTGTCTGTCCGGTTATCTCTGTAGCTTTGAGATAATCCTTGCTGTCAAGCTCATAAGGTGTCACCGCTCCGATTTCATCAGCCGTGTAAGTGGGCTTACTGTCGGCTTTCGCCCAGTCCGATATGTCACCGGTTTTCAGATATTCCGACAGGTCAATATCGTAAAGGTTGACATATAACAGCTCTGACCACGGAGTATTTCCGTCTCCTATTTTGATACCATGCTGACCGCTTTCAAAGTCGGTTATACACATATATCCTTTTGGGGGTACAAATGAAGAATGAAGAGTCCACTCAGCCGGTGAACGCATATCCTGAAGTAACTGGGCTTCAAGTATTTCCGCCTCCGATGAATTTGGCTCAGCTACAGACTGAATCTGCTTTATCGAAAAATAATCTCTGCCTACGCAATAATAAGCACTGATTTTCGATGACCATTTATATGCAGAATTGTCACTGCTGTCAATATAGAGAACATCTGTGTCTCCCAGCTCGGGAAAATCCGCTGTTCCGTTCGCTTCAATCACTTTTGATACTGTTTGCGTTACATCTTTCTTTTCCAATGGAGATCGTGTTAATTGAACTGCCGAATTATATTCATCAACTGATGAAAAAGAAACATCCACCGTTTGAGAAGATCCCCATGTATACTCTTCTGGATTAACAGACACATTGTTGTGAAAATTAATTCCAAGTATAACTCTGGCACGTCCGCATGGAAACTTAGTAGATGGCGGATAGATTTCTTTCCACTTTAATGCTTTTGAAAAGTTACCGTGTCGTGCTCGTACACTTGTTTCAATTTTTTTTACTGTGTCTCCATCAACAGTCGTGTATTCGGACATCAAATTTATCCAATATTCCGTGTACTCGGAATATTGTATGACTCTCGTTATATCTAAATAAAAGCTAAATTTTACAAACGACTGTGCATATATTTTATCTGATCCGTAAATTCCGTTAAAAACAGTAAAATCACCACAAATAGCCCCTAAACCATCATTATATGTTGCTTTGAAACCTTGAACAATAATATCTGTATCTCCACCATCTAAGCCATACGTTATTTTATCGTCTACGCTGTATCCGATTATGCTGTAATCGTATTTCAGATATTCTTTTGTCCTTTCGGAAATTATAACGGGATCATTTATAATGGTCGTGCTGTTGTATTTTCCTGCTCCCGCATTAGATGTATGATCCGCTGCGGCACTATACCTGTTTGACGACTGTTCGGTACTTTCGGCTGTCGATGTAATGTGTTCTGAAAAGCCGCTGTCTTTGCTGAGTGAGTAAGATATAGCTGTTATGGTAACTTTTTTAGTTGCACCGTTACTCTTTATGGAGATTACGTCATCAGGAAGCAACCACCCTCTGCCACGTCTTGATATATCAGCGGCATAGTAATGATAGCCTCCGAGCTTATTCCAAACGTATTCCATAATTTCTACCGTTGCAAACGGATTAACCGCTTCAAGCACTCCCGGCAAATTCTCGTCATAAGCAGTACCGTTTGCATCAATATAGAATGCTGTATCGGTGCCAATTGTAAAGCGTATGCCTTTTACGGTAAATCCGCTGTCCTGAGCGACTGATAAGCTTTCACAATCACCTTCTTCGATTGTTTCAACACTGTTTGAAGGGCGTGTAAATATCAGTTTATCATTTGCATCAAACTGGGCATTACACCCGTTGCAGGCGGCTATAAAGCCGATTATTTCACGGTATGTGTAATATTTATTTGTCGGATTTGTTGCTTCACTGTTAAAAACCGGCTTGGTTTTTATTTTTGCAAAGTCATTCGATTTTGCACTTATTGTAAAATCGTTTATTTTTCCGATGTACGAAAGCAGATCTTGATGCGTCGAAGGAAATGATAAGGTGTCAACCGTATCATCGGCACTGCCGTTGAAGCTACACGGCTTATCAAGGAAATAGAATCTGTCATACGCTTCGATATTTACATATCCTTTTTCCTGAGATAAATCCGTTATATAAAAGATTCCGATTTGTGTCAATTCGGTAAAGCCAATGAAAACGGTCACTTTATACGCATCCATTGTCGGTAGGAGGTCGGCACGTATAGTTGCTGTCAGCCGAGCCGCTGATGTGCCTCCGACACTTATACCGCCATCAGACGTGGAACGAGAAATATCTAAAGATACTATATCTTCTATTCCGTAATCTACAGATCCGATTGAAATTTTTGCATTTATATTTCGTACCGGCTTAGTAGCGTTGGTTTTAAAGCTTGATGATACAGAAATCATATCTCTTCTACCTCCACTGACACATCTTTATAGCACTCGCCGAGTGTTGCATCGGTATAAGCGTATGGAGCAGAAATGTCACCTTTTACATGAACAGTATACGAATCTGCATTTACAAAAAGCGTAAAACTACCGCTTTTAAATATGGTAAAAATTGATTTCCATTTTGTTGCCGGTATAATACCAAAAGCGACAGAACCGGAGATCTTAAAATCTCCGAATCTGTCCGTATAAGCCGTTCCGTTCAAGCTGTATGAAGTACTCTCGCCACGGCATGAATGACGTAAGTCGCAATTTGTGACGTACTCGGAAATGTCTGTATTATTGATTTTCACTGTCATACCTATGCCTCCTATAATGGTGATTTACCGGTTTGCTTCTGAATTTTCTTTATCCCCTTGACGGTAGCTTTTGCAAGTGTGTAATCATTTGTTTTCAGCGTGACATCAAGCGTATACTGCATCTTTTCCTGTGCAGTTTTCAACTTTTTAAGTTCTGATACCACATCGTTAAGCGTAGCATCTGATTTTTCTGCCGAAGCCGATACCTTTGATGCCGACGATAAGCCACTGATTATCTTACCTGATTTGCTGTTACCGACTTTGCTTGCACCTATGCCTGCGGCGAGCTTTGCGTTTGCGGTATCAACATTATCCCAAACTGTCGGTATGTAAGACGTAATATTGATATTTTGCATACCGCTGCTTGAACTGCTCGAACTAGTTTTCTTTGATGATGAGCTTAAAGAGCTTTTAGACTTTGTGCTTGAAGAACTTTTTTTCTTAGTGCTTGACGAGCTTGACGTTTCCTTTTCTTCCTTTTCTTCCGGTACATAAACATAATTTGATGCTTTATATGTAGACGGAGTATAGGTGTATGTCGGAGCTTTGTATGTTGTTTTCCCTGCACTGCTATACGAATAACTTGTGCCTGCACCGGTATATCCTAAAGCCGCTTTTCCTTTACGCTCCTCTTCTTCGGCAATGTTTTGGCTATAAACGGAAGAATGGTCTTCATCGTCTGAATAACCCTGTGAATATAGCCCGTTATTATTTCTGACGTTGTTATACCACTCTTTAACCTTATCCTCATTGACATAATCCTTTAATTGTGAATTGAAATATTCTTTCTTTTCCGCTGTATCAAGGAATTTATTTTTTGCATTTGATAATGCCTCGTCAGCTGATTTACCGCTTCGTAATTCCTGAACTATGAATTTATTCATATCACCATGCAAATCGGTATATTTCGTGCTCAGCTCATTCGCTCTGATTTCTTCCTGATGCGTAGCAGCATACATTTCTTCGCCGATTTTCTGACAAGCCTCTTTAACTTTGTTATACCAATTTGTGAGATTAGTACCGAATATTGAATCTATGGTGCTTAGAACACCATCAAACAGATTTACAAGACCGTTTCCGAAAGATTCAAAGCCGCCCATAATATCACCGGATAAGAAATTTGTAACGCCGGAAAAAACATCTGCAAGTGAATTAACAAGCCCCGCAACAATATCAAGAGCCGGACCGAGTATCTGTAGTAGCACATCCGCAAGCGATGATATTACAGGCATAATCGGCGATAATGCCCCATCAATAAGATCGATAACAGCTGATAGCAACTTCCCGACTGCTGAGATAACAGTACCGAGCGGTTCGGCAAGCTCAGCCACAAGTTCCAGAATCGGAGTAAGCAGTTCGATTACGACATCAAGTATCGGCAGTAAAGCCTCTATTACTTCCATTAGAGGTGGAAGAAGCGTATCCACGATCTTGATTATCGGCGGTAACAGCTTATCAAAGAGCTTAATCAATGTAGGAACAAGCTTCTGAATTATACGAGTGACACTTTCCATTATCGGCTTAAGCAATTCCATAAACTGAGGAAGTATCCCTGTGATCAGCTCGATGAGCGGCGGAATAAGATCCGAAACGCTGTCAAGTATCGGCTTAACCTGCTCAATTATCTGTGGCAAAAGCTCCGAAATAATCGGTTCGATAAGCTCAATAATATCCTTAAGTACAGGAATAATCTGTTCGCCGAGCGGAATCAGAAGCAGTTCAATTGTACGGGAAAGTCCGTTGCACATATCGGATAAGCTGTTGTATTTAACGCCTTCCATCTCGCCCAGTTTGTCCCGGGTTTTATCGATGCTATCGCCAATTTGAGCCATAGCAAGAACTGCATCTTCACCGAGATCTTCCCACTTTGTGCCGTAAAGCGCAACACCGGCGGCATTGCGGTCTACATCACTTTCGCAGGCGGCGAGCTTTTCGTTAACAAGCTTGAATGCCTGATATGCACGATCGCCACCTGCGGCAAATTCTTCGCCGAGCTTTGTTGCATCAAGACCGAGTAAAGCCATACCGTCAGCTGTAGTCTGACTGCCATCCTTTGCTCTGATAGAAAACTCTTTAAAAGCATCATTCAGAAAATCAACTTGAAACGCACCGTTTTTTGCGCCTTCTGCCATCATAGACATGGCTTCTTCGGCAGTAAAGCCCATATCAGCATAGTAAGTGCTGTACTCGGCAAGCTGATCGGCTATGTCACCGTTCTGATTTAAGCCCTTTTCTGCACCCTGAGCAAGGAGATTATACGCTTCCTCGGCTGTAATGCCAAACTGCTTCATTAGAGCATTTGCTCCACGGATACCATCAGAAACGTCTATATCGTATGTATCTGATAAAAGATATGTGCTTTCAATAACCTTTTGAAGCTCATCGTCTGTGACGTCTTTCATCTGCTGCTTGATAAGAGCGAGCGTGTTGGATATATCATCAAAGCTTTCGCCATAATTATCACCGTAAACTTTCTTGATGATGTCACCGTATTTTTCGGCTTCTTCCGCCGTAAGACTGAGTGATGCGGTTAGCTGCTTATTTGCTTTATCAAGATCGTTTGCTGCGGATATAGCTTTTCCTGTTGCCGCTACAGCTACCGTGCCTGCTGCAGCAAGTCCGGCACCAACAGCAACGCCGATGCCTTTTCCGACGCCTTTAAGACCTGTGCCGATTTTTGAGCCTATGCCGGAAGTCTTCTTTTCGACTTCTGAAGAAAGCGTATCGGTACTGTTGATAATTTCTTGCGTATCCTTTTTATAATTATCAACTACTTTGTCGCCTTCTTTTTTTGCAGTCTGCGTTACAGCTTCCTTGTTTTTCTTTTCGGTCTGCACTACTTTGTCAGACTGCTTCTTTGCTGTGTCTGTTATATTCTTCTGCGTCTTGGAATTGTCGTTCTCTATTTCATCGTTTGCTTTTTTCACAGCCTGTGAAATGTTTTCCTGCGACTTTTCGACGACTTCTTCCTGTTTTTTTGCACCTTTTTGAGCCGCTTCGGAAACCTTTTTTCCGGCTTCCGCCATATCAGCGTCTATTTTACTTAAGTCCGCACGGACTTCATATTCAACTCTTCCGTCGCTTTCCGGCATAATCTCACCTCTCTTCTGCCTGTTTTTCGAGAATGCCCCATAACCGTTCCCAACCGTCCTGAGCCGATTGTTTGTTTACGGGATTTTTAATCGCATACTGTGCTTTGAGTTTTAACAGTGCCGATATCTGTTCCTGATTTTTACCGTTAGGTGCAGGAACTGGTTGTGTGCGTATGTCGATAATATCATTCAACCGAGTGCCAGAAGGCAAAGCTCCAAGAAGGGAAACAAATTCCCACCACTGTAGCTTCCCTTGCTCTTTGAACAAGTCGATGCCGTAGGCTTGTCTAAATGCGGCATAAATATAAGGTGCATCCTGATCGAAGCTTATCGTTTCTGCTTCTGTGTCAGAGTCATCCTTATCAAAATTGATAAGTTTATCGAAAATTTCATTAACCACATCGGCTTTTACCGAAAGATTTTTGACTTTCGGGGCAATTACAAGCCAGTCGAAGATAACGTCAAATGAATCTATATCTTCCAGCTCATCACTGCTCAGTAGTTCAAATGCCGATAAAACACGATCAAAACTCAAATTTAATGTATAACAAATGCCTCCGACTTCTATATTGCGGGGGCATGGCTGCGACAATGAATATGTACTCATTAGCGGTGCTTGTGTAACGCTCTGATCTGAGCCTTACGATTACGAAGCGTTTCATTTATTTTCGGTACAATAACAGCATTAATAAACGGTACTACCTGTATACCCATTTCAATGTAATTGTCCTCGAAAAATTCAAGCAACTTCTTTGTACCGTCTTCGCCGAATATCAGTTCAAAAATTGCAATTACTGCATTTCCATACGCTTCATAAGCGCATTCAAGATCTGTTTCAACACCGTTTTTTCTTATTTCTTTAAGACGTCTTTCCGCATCAATTACTTCCGTCTGTTTCTTTCGGAAAGCTGTGCAGACGGCATCTGCATCTATGTCTATATCAATGCTGTCGATGACGTTTCCGTTTTTATCAGACAGCTCAAGAGTTTCCGTGATTTTCTGTGTTCGTGTGATTTTATATGCCATTGTTATCCTCCTGACAAAAATTCAGCAGTGTGCCGTTTGGCACACTGACTGTTTTTTGATGTAATATCAGACACCCGAAACGGTGGCTGTTGTTATTGTGGGTTTGCCGTTAAAAGCAATTGTACAGCTTATGGTATTCGGTGCTGTAGATTCGCCTCCGCCTATACCGGCTGCGGTAACCGTAACGGGACAGGTAAGTTCCTTGCCATTACGGGTTATTTTGATGTCTGTTACTCGCTTAGAGCCGATCTCATACTGAATTTCATCAAGAAAAGCGCAGACAGGATCGTCTTTTATAAAATCACCCGCAAGCACTACCGTGGGTGCTGCGCCAACAACCGCAGAGCTTGCAAAGCCGCCGTCTGCAAGATATGTCGCACTGTATACGACCTCGTTTATTGCGGTTGTTACCGACTTAAATGCCTTTCGCATATCCGAATATGTAGCTGCTTCTCCTGTAGGAGTAGTATTGATTTCAACCTTTATCTCACTGTTCAGCTCGGCTTTGCCGACAGTAGGTATTACCTGTTCATTTGCCATATTAGTACCTCCTAAAATGCTATCCTGACATCAACAATCATAGAATATATCCAGAAATCCCCGACTTTTCCGACAGTTGCCGCATCAGTAGATACGGTTGCGCTCATCAGCTGAACGCATTCATCCTGTGGCAGTTTGGTTGCTCTTGATATAAGATTGCCAATATTAAATAGCTGTTCCATAGCTACACCCTGTATCTTGTTCTTGGATAAAATAAGTAGCGGCAAGGTTCTGTCCTGCCGCTGTCTGTCAAGTGTAGTACCGTTATCCTTTGCCGCTTGCGCTTCGGCGGAAAGTCCTCCGCCGACCGGCAAGCCTGCTGTTTCGATTGTATATCCGAGCTTATCTTCTATAAAATTGAGAATAAGCTCGATTGCTTTTTTCTGAGGTGACATTATTTATCACTTCCTGTTAAAAGTTTCTGCAGTTGTCTTCGCCACTGTTCCCCTTTAACCGATTCCGCTTTATGCGCCCACATTTTGCAGGCTTTTGGGTTTTCATCATGTGAATATGATATAGGGTTACCTTTTTTAGATACGCCATAGTACAATGTTCTTGCATAAGGTGTTTCCCAACGAAGAACCATAGCAATACTATCGTTTCTTATTTCAACTTCACTGCCTTTAGCACGGGCAAGTGCTTGTAACTGTTCTGAAGTCACTTTTTTTCCGAGCGGTGGTACCCAATCGGCAGAGATTCCTGTATGGATTATACTGCTATTTATGAGAACGCTCTGATCTTGAGGAGCGTAATCGTTGCAATCCTTAAGGAAATTTGACATAAGAAGTTTCATAGCATCATGTGTTTTTTCCGTCATTCTCGCCTTGACTGCCGCACTGTTAATGTTTATTTTCACATTCATAACGATAACCCTATCTCATAATGGTGCGGAGCGTTTGTGTCATACCGCTTTATGCTTGCAATCCTGTATTCCATTTTTTCAAAAATCACCTTTGCGCCCGGCACAAATTTGAAATTTGACGGAGAGGAATTACGGCAATCGTAATACATGACTGCGTCAACCTTTACCCGATTATTCTGCTTATCGCTGGTATAACTCTCTGTTGGTTCTATACGGACATATTTCAATGTTTCCGTAGACGTTTCGGAGATTTCGCCCCATCTGTCGGTCTTTTCGGCAACAACAGCGGCAGTGTGTATCAAAAGACTGCGTGGTATAGGTTTCATCATAACGCATCAAGACCTTTATACATAAGCCCGGTCGATAAAAGCAAGCCGTATGACACATTGCACATGGGTAGTTTTCCATCCGATACGCTACTGTTTCCGCCTGCCGAATAGCTGAAACTGCCGAGTGAAATATTGCTGAAGCTGCCGTCATGCACGAATGAAAGACCGCCGTTTGCTGATATATAATCAACCTGCCAACAGATAGCATCTTTAACAGCCGTCTGAACCTTTTTATCCAGACTGTCGAACTGAGCTATTCTGCCGCAGGTTTCGTTATATATAATAATGTATGCAACCTCAAGGAGCTTAGACAGCTCCTTTTCGTCACCGTCAAACTCGCCGCAGAAAACGTCTTTGTAGTAGTCAGGTGTAACTATCTGCTGCATCGGATACCTCCGCCGGCTTCTTTGACTGCTTAGACTGCTTTTTGTTTGCCGAAGTTGTTTTCTGCTCCTGCTGAACTGTGTTATCCGCCAGATCTTCGGCTGTAAATCCTACTCTTGTCATAGAAACCTCCTTATGTCAGCGCCGTTGTATCACGGTTAAGGTAGATACCATTTACCTTGTTTTCGTATGTTTCAGCAATGCTGTAAGCACGGTAGAAGAACATATAACCGTCATCTGTCTGGTTCTCTTCGGGAGCAACGACCTTGTTTACTGTGTGCTTGCCGAACTGGATAACAGAATCACGGTTGATGATCATAAAGTTTATCTTGTAGCCGCCCGTTGCGCCTGCATATCCGCCTGCGGTTTCGTTGCTTGAGGTGCCATCCTTCATATCGATCGCCGTATAGAATCTTGTCTGCGGAACAGTGATGATCTTTTCAAAACGGTCAAGGATAGCCTTGCTCTTTGTTGTGTCAACGTTTTTGGCGAGCGTAAGAAGTGTGGGTGTTATATACAGTATCTTGCCGTCAACGTTTACTTCTGCCTCGTCCTGCGCATTGACAGCGGTCTGGAGAGCTGTCAGGACAGCTGTACCGGCGGTGGGAGTAGCTTCGGCGGCGGAGAGAACGCCTGTGGCACTTGCATATTTTGCAAAGCGGAAAGCGTCCATTTCGGGAACGACTTTTGTTCTTATGAACTCGCTTGCAAGCTTGCCGAACGCAATACCAGCCGTTTCTTCGTTGTCCATAGCGTCAACGGAGAACTTACGACCTCTGTCATAGTTGCACGATTTGGTTTCATAGGTGATCGTGACATCGCCCTTGACATAACCGCTTGAACGAGAGTAATCTGCAAGACCGTCCATGCTCATCTTAGGAATAAGAAACTCTCCTGCTTTTGCGCCCATTCTCACCGTATCCGCATCAGCATCAAGAATAGATGTGGCGGAAGCCTGCTGATAGACTGTATCGAGCTTGTCGATATACGCCTTGAATTTTGTAATTGAATTTGCCATAGTGATTTTCCTTTCCGGGCTTACTTAATACCCATTATCTTGTTGATTCTTGCTTCATCGGCTGTTTTCTGTTCATCGTTTGCAGTTGCAACAGCTGACGTAACTATTGCCTTGGGAGGTTTTTCTCCCTTGAAGTTGGGATATTTTTCGATCACACTGTCAATAGCCTTGTCAAGTGTAACATCTCCGGCGACCTTTGACTTTGCGAGCGCAAGCACATCATCAATGCAATCTGCCGCAACGCCGACAGAAAGTGCATGAACCTTGCCCTTAAGCTCGGCTATCTCCTGCTTGTTTTCCTCCTGAGAGTTGTCGCTTTCGCCGGGGGATTCTGCGCCGCCTGATTTTCCGCCGTCAGCCTTTCCTGTTTCTGAATTTCCGGAAGGTTCGGCTTTCTGCTTAGCCTGCGGTTCGGACTGCGTAACAGCTTCCGTGGCAGTGCCGTCCTGTGTGCTGCTCTGAGCGGGGGCAGCTGCCTGTTCTGCCTGAGCTGTGTTTTCGGCATTTTCAGCTGCCGATGTTGTGATTTTTTCATCCATAATGATTTTCCTTTCTGTAAAATAGGTAATATAAAAACAGCACCGTGAAAGTGCTGTTTTAATCATATAATTTGTCATAAGAAAAACACCCTCGAAAGGGTGCTTAAACGTTGTATTTATCTCTTATGGTTTTAATTCGTTTACGAAAAGCTATGGTTAAATCCATAAGTTCTTTTGCTGATCTGTCATCTCGTCCGTGAAAACCTTTATACTTAGATTCGATATTGGAATATTGTGACTGATATTCTTTTTTTAGCTTTTCTAATTCTTCATAACAACCGTCAGGGTAGTTTTGAGCGTTTATATGCGATTCCGAGTTTTTCACAGGCTCTTTTAATTCTTTCATGTTGTTCATCTCCTAACGGTATGAGTTCTGGATTATGAAATAGAATATCATCCACTTCAAGTCTTGCTTCTTCATAAAGTTGTTCGGCTAAATCAGCAGGCGTCTTATTTTTAATAATCATCGTGTAAAGATATTTCTCGTCACAAGCATATGAAATGTATGAACCGTCTCGAATACTTTCAACAAGGTCTTCCTTACTAAAGGAATACTGACTTTGTCCCTTAACGTGATTATGGATATTGATACTACCATCCATTTCGTCACCAAGAAGTCCGGTATTGACAGTATATTCATCACCGTAAACAGTATACATTTTTCCTCTTTTGTTTATTACACGACATTTTTCAATAGGACTTTGTGATTCTTCTGTAATAAATTTCTTTAATTCAGAAGAAACAGCTTTACCATCATTGATATTAACTTCTCCGTAATTTTCATAATAATGTTCAGATTTGTTAATAGATTTCCCTTTACCGCTTGACCTTATTATATCATTAACAGCAGAATTGTCAACATCAATAAGCTTTATCTGCTCTTGTTCTGCCTTAACCGCCGCCTTATAGCTTGCTGTTGTCTTAGCCGCTTGACTGCGTCCGTATCCGGGTGTTGCCGTTCTGTCGGGCTTGTATGTAAGCCCGTTTTTCTCACAGTAGCTTTTAAGCTGCTGCTCCTGCTGCTTGAGCTTATAAGCCGCCTTGTCAAAACCCTCTTTATCTCCGAGAGTGTCAAGAGAGGTACATTCCCGTTTGGAAGCTCTGACCTTGCGTTCAAGAGCACGTTGGTTGCAGATTTTTTCGTACTGCTCGGCATTCTCCTTTTCATTATACGGGAAGTAGGTCTGAACGCTGATACCGGGCAGAAACGGATAGATCTGATGACCGCAATTTATACCAAGAAGCCCTGCAGGCTTGCCATATGAGCTTGACCTCCAAGAATAGAATTTTATCCGTTTGCCGTCAAGGTCAGTGGTATAGCCTCCGCCGCCATTGCGATTGAATATTTTACCCTGATCTTTAGCACACAGCGGTCTTGCGCCGCTGTGGCTGCTGACTTCGACCAGATCAAGCCCGTATTCGTCCATAAGGGAAAACTGAGTTTCTTTGGCAACGCTTCCGACAGTGGAGCGTATACACATATTAGTGTATGCTTCCGGCGACCAGTTCCGACCGTTTTTATCGACAAAAGCCGGGATACCTTTCTGCGTCATTTCGCCGATACATTCACGCATGGCACTCTGACGTGCCTCTATGCCGGTAACTACCTTGCCCGCAGCCTTATTAAGACTGTCTATGTATTCCTGCTTATTTGCAAGCTCGGCGGTACGGTTGATCACCTGCATAGCGGCGTTCTTTGCCTTATACTTCATCGTTGTATTTGTAAGGTTCAGGTCTTTTTTTGCCTGTTTTTGAAGCATTTTAAGACTGTTTAACATATTGCCGGACATTGACGGCGTGGCTCGTCTATCAATAAGCCCCTCTTGCACCATACGTTTTAATCCCGGTGCAAGCTCCTGAATAGCGGAATTTGCCGCTCTCTGAAGCGTAAGCTCCAGAAGCTCGGGCGTTTTTCCTGCATATTCAGCTATCGTTTTTGCGTTCTGCTTAGTCAGCTTGCCAAGCTCGGCGAGCTTCTTCATTTTCCACTTCGCCGTATCCTCTTCAATTCTCCCTGCGGCAAGATAGGCGGCTATGTTTGCAATAAGGTCAGTTTCAAGCCCGACTATTAGATCGGTCATGCCTTGCGACAGCTGTAGGGAAGTCAGCTTATTCATAGCTGTCACCGTCCAGTATGCCGCCGTCTATGTCATTTTCCTTTGCAATACGCTGCAGTTCTTCTGCGGCTTCTGCTTCATCAATATTCTGTGCTTCCATAATAGCACGAATTTTTGATTTAAGCCCTGCCTGAACAAGCTTGATATTGTTATCTATGCGGGTGTTGTCATCACCGATAATGTTATCCTGCCAATTTACAGAAACCGTATAATCTTTGCTGACTTCCTCCGAAGCCTGTGTTATTTCTATAATCGCCGTTGCAAGACTTTCAAGCACCTCGGATATGATATTCTTATTATTCTGCACGGTGCGAAGTGTGTCCTTTTCATCGGCGGCAACTTCTGTCGCCGTTTTTACGCCGGAATTACTGTCAAATGACAGCGTTCCCGGAGAAAATCCGAGCTGAGTGCTGAGTATATTCAGCTGAAGCTTCAAAGCTTCAACGTGTTCGATTACTCTGAGGGACTGGGTATTGTCGGATATATTCAGCTTCGGCGCATCATCGGCGTTGAATGCCTGATATACTTCGTCATCGGTGTCAAAGTATTTTACTTCGTTGCCGTCGCTGTCATAGGTCGACTTAACACATTCCGAAGGAATAATGATACGCTTTTTGCCAAGGATAAACTCCCGCTCCAAGCTGTCAAAGATCACATCTATCTCACGCAGCGTATCGATCGAATTAGCAAAAACAGGCAAGCCGAGCGGCAAGTCGAAAACCATATTGTTTCCGACTGCAGGTTTAAAATAGCAGAATAACGGCTTTTGAACGCCTTTGAACACCATTTCATAGTCAAGTTCCGGGAACAGCTCCGAAACGGGAACTTCCTGACCGAGATAACTGCGTGAATCGCTTCGCCGCAGGACGTGGTAAATGTGAACTCCATCAGACTGCAATGTATGATACTCGAACAGCTTGTAGTAGAAACCGTTCTGAACATAGTCGTTGCAGAAAATACCTTCTGTGATCTGACGGTTATTCCATTTTGTCGGAAAGAAACGATCGGCATTTATGTAATTCAGACGTATCACATTATCTTCAAGATACACCTTTATTACTCCTCCGCCGAGTGCGTATGACCGGGAAAGAAATTCGGGAAAACGCTCCCAGAAACAGTTATTTTCAAGAACCTCACTTACCGTATCGTTGTACTTTTCGTCATCAACAGATATATCGCACTGTTCTGAAAAAGTCATCGTGGCGAGCTTGTCGCAGATAACCTTTGCCATATTCGTCATAGCTCTGGGACGGCTTTTCTTTTTTATTCCGCTGTTTGTAACAGTTCTCCACGGCGGTTTGCCCTGATAGATACGTTTTGCAGGCTCGATGTGCCGTGTGTAATAGTCGGATATATCGACTATTGGCACATTTGGGAACGCCTGCTTTATATAAGTATATATAGACATCACGTTTTCCTTTCCGCATCGAAGACATTAGTCATATAGGCTTCGGTGCTGTATTCTTGTGCGTCAAGGCTATCAATATTTATGCTTCCGTCATCAAGACGTATTTCGGTCGTCACATTCGGCTTCCAGATAGCGGTCTGGAACGCTTCAATCGTATGCTTGCAGTGCGACATGATTTTATATCTGTCAGCCGCAATCAGACGATTATAGAACAATATACGATTGTTGATTGAACCTTTCCGTGCATTGTGGATATTCACACGGAGCTTTCTCCTCTGAGCGGCGAGACGTACACCTTTAATCAGTATTTGCTCCGCTGAATCAAGATATATTTCAGTGCATTTCCATCGCCGGCATACACCTTCAATGAAATTACAGAAATCATTTTCAAGTTCATACGGTGATATTGTTTCCTTGCGGTAGTATTCGTCAAGCGTTACGACCGACTGAAAGCCTTTAGTGAATCCGGTAGCGTTAAGGGTATGAGCCGAACCGTTTCCGCCGAAGTCTCCTCCTATGGTAACAAACATAAGATCTTCGGGAAGTGTATCTACAATATATCTTGATGGGTTGTCGGCAAACAGTGGGTAAATAACACCTTCCGCCGCTACCCAGTTGCCACAAATGAAGCGTTCAAAATAAACACCCGTGTATTCCTTTTTTATCTCCCTGACGTATTCTTCGGGAAGCGTTGTGTTATCATCGATCAGAAATCGTAATACAAGCATATCGACCTTGGCATTGTCTATATATTCCTTTTTTAGCCAGTGCGTCGGAACATCCGGGTTTGTTGTAGCAATCAGCTTTGCGCCCTTGACCGACAAACGTGACAGGAGCATCGAAAAAAAGTCCTTAGGGAATAGCGTCAGCTCATCGCAGTACGCTCCGTCGAGCGTCATGCCTCGTATCTTATTCTCGGACTTTGCATCATTTGCTCCCTCAAGCAGTATTTTTCTTCCGAACAATCTGCCTTCTTTGGTAGACAAAGAATACTTAAAATTATCTTCACCGACAAGCTCCTGCAGTAGCATCAAACAGTTACGTTTTAATGTTTGCAACGTTTTTGCCGACATCAGATAGGCGTAATCGGTAGGGCGGTTTGCTATCCAGAATGCCCAAAGAATAAGCGATATCCATGTCTTGCCGCTACGGACGGAGCCTTCAAGCAGATTAAGTCGGTGTAGTTTGTTGTGCTTTAGCAAACTCATCAGCTCCTGCTGTTTAGCTGTAAATATCAATTCATTTGACATTCTTCATAGCCTCCAGTATAGCGTCAAGCTTGCCTGCGCCGTCTTCCGATATAGCAACCGGAGCTTTGCTGTAAGTATCGCAGGCTTTGTTCGTCAGAAAGAACTCTACCGCCGATTGATTCGGAGGAATATCACGAGTAATTATTTCAACAGTTTTTCTTCCGCCGACAATACGCTCTCTGCGTTCCGTAACGGTATAACCGGTAGCGGCACGGATCAGTGCCTGTTCAACATCTGCCCGAACAAGCTCAGGGTTGTCGGCTATCAGCTGTCTGACTCCTTCAGAACGGTCGATAATCTGTTGTATTGCCTTTTGCCGCTTGCTTTCGGATGTATTCAGATAGCATTCGACCAGACTTTGAACGGCATTCACTCGCTGTTCGGTATCAGCTTTTTTGTATTTGTCGAGATCGGTTGCAAGGCTGTTTATAGCCCTTTTGCGATTGCTTTTTCTCACAGTTTGCTCACTCCTTTCGGGCAAAAAGAAAAAGAGCCTTATAAAAGCCCTTATTCTGCATTTGATTATGTTGACGTGAAATTATCCCACTTTGTTTTTTGAAACGTTTTAAACGGCAATTAAAACGCTTTTATCGGTAAATATCCCGTTGGGATTATATCGGGATATGCTTCGCCATTCCGATTTTGAAAAATCAGATTACTTTGCGTATGTATACAGCCGTTCCGGTGCGGAGCGTATCGACGAACACCTTAGTTACTGCACTTGTCTATATCGACCGCACAGGTTATCCTGTGTGGCTCACCGTAAAGAGTGATCTCTATAACGGCTTTATGCTGTCTTCGGGAGAATTTCACGATTTTGTGCTCATAGCGTTTGAGATAGCCGCTGTCTATCTTTAGTACGCCATTTTCTATGTGTCCTTTGCTGACCTTGAGTATATCGGGATTGCGACATAACCCGATGATATATTCTTCTTCAGTGCAGGACAGGCACGTTGTTTTGCTGACAAAATTGCCGACACCGTGTATTTTGCGAATGATATAATAATCATCGGCTGTCAGGCGGTCGGTCTGAAAGAATATGTAACCGTCAAAAAGCGGTTTGATTTCTTCGTGCCATACCCCCTTTTTGCGATACTTGTACAACTCTCTCGGCACATACGCTGTATAACCGAGTTCACGCATCAAGTACATAACAGCCGTTTCAGAGCCTGACTGTACATATATTACATATATCATTCGCCGTCACCCTCTTTCTGCTTACCCCTGATATATGCGGCAAGCTGTGAGTACAGCTGAGGATTATCCTTAGCCATAGCGGCGAAGATGTCTTCCTTGAAAACATCATAAGCCGCATCCATTGATGAGCGGTTCTTAGCGTCTGTGTCCCGTTTATATGTTGCCGCTTTTATCAGCGATGGCACTGCAGCAATCAGCTTTTCGGGCGGAACATCTTTTAGGCTGTCATCGCTTAAATTCTGGATTGCTTCCATTACTTTATGGTTTGTTAATCGGGCAAGAGCCTCGGAAACATCAAGATCCGGATATTTGGCAAGCTCCTCGTTTATAAGGCGGAAGTTATTGCTAATGAGCATTACCTGCTCCAAAGAAGCATTCAGAGCCTGTGCATAACGTGCTACCGAAGATTTCGATACCTCATAACCGTTTTCACGGATGAAATCTACAATGTCACTGTAGCGATATTCTGACGGGTTATTTATCATCATATCAACGGTTTCCCTGATGTCGCACGGCAGCTTGTCGACTTTACCTCTTTTACGATTACGTTTTTTCATAGTATCATCGCCTCCTTACAGATCTATGCAAGGATCTTCGATAGCACCATTAACAAGCTGTATGCCCTTAGCGGTAAGTTTACCCGCAAGCTGTGTATAATCATCACCGATGCAGTCTACAGCCTGCTCAGAACGTATCTTGACAAGGCGGACATATCCGCCTTCAAGCAAATAATTTAAGCTGTCAAGTGCTTCATTCTCAGCGATCTGAGGCTCAAGAGCGGCAGTTACATCTACGAGATTGACATAATCGGTACGGAGCAGATTGATTGCTCTGATCACAGCCCCATTGTTTTTTATAAACTTGTTTTTCCTGAGCTGATCTTTTATATTCATCAAATGCCCCTCCTATCGGCAAGATTATCTATCTTTGTTTCCAGACGTGTCATAACACGGATAAACTCGGAATTTTTGACTGCCGTATCCTTAAGTTCATCAATTGCACTGTCAATCTTGTCTATAGTGTGCTTGATTTCTTCGACTTCTGCCTTTGTGGCATATCTGTCGTTCAGGCTTTTGATATCACTCTTACATTCCTTTATCATATCAATATGGCTTTCGAGTTCAGATCTGGTAACGCATTTGTCCTGTCTGTCTATTGTACGTTTGACGAAATACGATATAATGCCGATTGCAGCTGTGATTATTATGTTAATAGCTGTTGATAATATTGCTCCGATTTCCATTATATAAAATCCTTTCAAATGGCTTTATAATGCGTAATTTTTATGTACTATATTTAATGTAATTTTATTTTAACATTTTCGCCGAAAAACAAAAAGGCTTAGCGCAATTACTTTTACAGTAATCACGCTAAGCCATAAATTTATAAAAATGTTAAAATTTTATTAAGAAACACTAGCTAAAAAGCTAGCTGAGGCACTTAAAGTAACGCTCGATGAACTTTGCGCATAAACGGCATCGCCGGGCTATTTCAGTCCTGCGATAATTTTTTCCTGTTCTTTTTTGGACAGCTCAAGCGCAGTCATGACCTCTTCGGAATAGTTGTTTTCCTCGGCTATATTCCTTGCGACAGCAAAGTTTATAAGCGTTGACGGCTTTGCAACGGCAATGCGCTCACCGCCGAAGTAGCCGACAAGCTTGCGGTATGCTTCGATACCGATTACCTCAGCTATTTCCGCCTGCGTTCCTGTCAGATGCTTTATCTGCAGATAATCAAGTTTTGATTTTGCCATCGGTACGCTCCTTTCTGCGCTTTTCCGCCCGAACATATCGTTTGATCGTGTCAATAAGCTCCGCACCCTGACGTTCTGAAAAGCCTTTGAAAATGTCATATTTCGGATTGACGGTAATACCAAGCTCTTTTTTAATAATGCCGCATAGCCGTTCTTTGACGGTGACCGCTGACGGGGACAGCTTTGCAAACTCATACATAAGCCCGAAAATCTTGCTTATCTGAGCGTTGCTTATATATGCCTTGACCTCCGGGGTTATTGCCCGGAGGTTAGCTTGCAATTGTTTGATTACTATGTCCGCCTGCTCATCGTTCAGTTCCGATATGGACTCTTTGAGTGTGAGCTGATACACAAAGCCGTGCAGATCATCTGATTTATTCCCATCGTCGACAAGTCCGCACTTACGTCCAAGGCTGTAGATGTATCTGCGTTTCTGCTTTATATCCATGTTACACCGTGATTTTCGTAGTATCAGATACCGATATAGCACTGTTGATTGCTCTGATGACCTCTTCTACAGTGCGCTTACTTTCAATGGTATCTAAAACAGTCATAAAACGCTGCCATTCAAGGCACTCCGAGAAAAGATACGCATAATCTGCGGCATCTTCATCTGAAAATCCACCTATCGAAACAAGGTTTTTACAGTCTGTGAGGAAATTTGCGCCTTTGAGCTTCTTGCGAAGTGCGCTCTTTGCGGAATCGTCGCACGGTAACTGATCGTAGAACTCGTCTACCGTCAGCTTGCGTTCAGGGACTGCGATGTCGGCTGAATAAACGCTTGCAAATGTGCGCTCAAGTTCTTTGCTTTTGAAAGTATACTTTGGCTCGAGCGATTCTTTGATGTAGTCACCGAACGCATCACCCATCAAACGCTTCAGAACGGCAGGAGATATAATCTTTACTGTTCTGGCTTCGGTGTATGTAACGTCATGTCCGTCATTATCATCAAATGTGCAGGTTCTACGCTTGCTGTCACGGAGCTTTTCACCGCCGAGCTTCAAGAAAAACGCTTCAAGCTCTTTGTACCGCAGATCAAGGGTTGCTTTTTCTTTGGACAGCTTTGCCATTTCTTCAACTTTAGCGGCAATTATTTCTTTTGTTACTGTCATTCTGCCACCGCCTTTGCTATTACCGCAGCACAGTCCGGGCATATATCTATGCCCTCGTAGTTTACTGCCTCTGTGCGATTTCCGCAGAATCGGCAGACAGGAACGTGCTTGCGGATATGGATTTCTCCGGTCTGATTATCAACAATCAGATCAACTGCTTCTCCCGGCTGCATACCAACATATTCACACAGATCCTTTGGTAGCGTAATGCCACGCTTTGATGTCAGTCGTTTGCTTTTAATCATTGCCATATAACTTTTCCTCCTGTATTTAGTTTTCTCCACTCTGCATTTATACGGGCTTGTGACCGTTGCTGATCAGCAGCTGCATTAGAGCAGGGAGCTTATACTCCCTGATTTTTATAGATTTTTCGTCTGTAGCACCCGAACCCGATAATCGGGCAAAGCTTGTTTTTGCAAGTTGGAGTACCGTCTTTATCGAGATATTTGTACTCACAAGAGTAACATTTCTGTGCCGTATCTCGCTTTTCACTTTCGGGTGTACGCATTTTATGTAGATTATTTGATTTCACGCTGCTTCTGACCTCTTTTCTTCTTGATTGCCGCAATCGGCGATAATCTTGCTACATAGTTCGGATTTTTAGCGACGAACTCGCCGTACGACATACCGCATTTCATAGCTTCGGCAACTATTACCTCTATCTGTTCCATATTGCTCATTTCTTTCACCACCTTTCGTGCACTCTGTCTTTTCACGGGCTTGTGACCGTCCACGGCGACATTACACGGGAGCTTTTGCTCCCGGAGGTTATTCTGATTTGCCTTTGTTATAGCCTTTTTTATATCCACTGTTGAAGATCTTATCTGCTACTATTATGCTGAAGTACATTTTTGCAAGAATCCATCCTATGTAGAGAATTACGAGCATAAGAGGGATTATAAGCACCTCGCCGCCGATTGAGTTGTCGGGACGATCGGCAACGGCGTTTGCATAATCAATTACGCTTACGGTCGCTGTTCCGGCAAAAAACGCAGCGGCAAGCATTAACACATTGTTAATAAACTTTCTCATTTGTTATACCATTCCTTTTTTATCAGCTTTGTCTGTCTGTTGTGCCGGCAGACAAGAAGCATTATTGTCGGTGTATCTTTAGCTATCAACCAGTTATCCGGGTTGATGTGCGCTCGTTTCAGAAAATCGTATTGTGACCTTGTAGGTTTCTTCCCGTGCATATTGTCACCTCACAACGCTTCGTACATCAATTCGCATAAACTTTGCCATAGATGCAAGACCTTTAAGGGTATAACATCCGTTGTCATACGCCTGCGAAAACAATCTGACCGCTCCTCTGAGTCCGGCTTCGCTCTGAGCAACTTTGTGAAGAAACTCAAGCTCCTGCTCCATGTTAGAAGAAACGAGCAGAGGAAACATCATATCCACGTCCTCACGCTTGATGTCAGTAGTAACGAATTTCGGCGAGAGCCACTTACGGTTGTTGATCTGACGGTAATTTCTCCGGGTTTTACCCTCGAATTTTTCTTCAATGCCATTGTCACCCACAAAAGCAACGCCGAGCGTCTGAGCTCTGTCGGAAAAATAATCGGCAAAGCTACGGATAGTTTCTATTCCGTGGAACGTCAGAAGCTGACCTTCGTCAATTATGATAACCATACCGTCATGTAGCTTCTGCGCTATCGCAAGCCACAGATCATCTGTTGATTGCGATATGGGGACATTCAGCTCAAGTGCAATCAGTTTAAGAACTGCCTTTGCTGACTTGAAACACGGATTAACAGTTATTACGATACTGTTTACCGGGTTATCTGCGTGATATTTCTGCACAGCTTTTGTTTTACCGATACCGCTGTCGCCTGTTGCTATGGCAACACCGCCTTTGATTTGGCAGGTCTTGATAGTCTGATAGATCTTCTCCGATATGCTTGTCGGTGCATAATCTACTTCGCTGTAGCTCTCTGCGCCCTCTGTCTTAGTGTCAAAATATGCGGCGAGTTTTGCAAACTGAGCATCCTTATTTCCGCTGTATGCTCCTTTTTTGAGCATCGAAATCGTCGATGCAGGTATGCCGATACGATTTGCGGCTTTGTTTGCTGAGCCCATTTCTGCTGCAAGCTCGTCAAATTTGGCGAGCAGTGAAACTTCCTTTGTCTGTTCCATGGTTTAATCATCCTTTCCGCTTTATTGCGTTAGTATTTATCTTATCGATGTCGATGATTACTTCATCAACATCGGCAAGCTCGGGGTTGTCCTCTTTGAACTTATCAGAAAATACCGGCTTGAATTTTGACGGCTTTTCAATTTTGAATTTTTCTTTACCTCTTTCGGCACGGTTGATAGTAGCCGTCAGGAAATCAATAGCCTGTTCCTCAGTGATTGACGCTGTCAAGCCCTTCGAATAGTCGTGAACGGCGTGAGTAACAGCACGAATTGTCTTTTCACCTGCGGCTATCTCGTTAGGATCATTAGTAATATACGGTACATTCAGATCTGTTTGCAGCGTCCATGTAAAGCGATATGCGTCTGTTGCTTTGTCATAGACACGCACCGTCTTATATTCTGCAGGATCATAGCGCACATAGACCTCTTCGCCTTGGTACTTCCACGCATCTTCCGCTGAGTACCAGAGCTTTTCACCTGCAAGCTCGATGTAAACGCCGTTGCGCTTGATTTTCTGATACCGTGTCGTTCTCGCAAGCAGAAGCGAAAGATCCTCGTCTTTTGCTTCTCGGAAGGTGGTGTACTTGATTGATTCGTTCCAAACGTCAATTCGGCTCATACCCTTATACTTGCGCTCCTTGCCTCCGTACTCGGAAACATTAAAGTCGCCGTCTATAAGCACCTCAAGTGCCGCTCTTATCTGATCGTCCTCGGGAACTATACCGTATTTCAGCTTGTATTTGAGGCTCTCCGGGCGTTCTATAATAGTACCTCCGCAGAATGTTTCTATCACTCGGCTGATGTGATTTTTCAGTGTGCCGAATGTACGCTCGATAGGCTTTGCCTTAGCGTTTCTGACAATTGCATTGTGCATTGTAATGTCAAGCAATTGCAGTATGGTCGGTGGTATATCGTCCGCATTCCATGTCTTTCGTGTCCTGTGACCTCTGCCACCTATATCGTGCGTAAGGAACTCAGATCCGTTATCAAAATACACCGATTTCGGAACGCCGAAACGCTTTATTGCGTGACGAAGTGCCAAAAGGGTACTATGCGAGTCAGGCTGTTCGGTCAAATTCCAACCGACAAGTACTCCCGACTTTGCGTCAAGAAACGCTGTAAGATACATACGATGTGTCTTCTGAGCGTTATTTTCGCAGTATGTGATGAAGTCGAAGGTGTGGTTATCTGCGATCCATACATCATTAGCCTGCAAATCATCATACAGTCGTTCGATGTAAGGTATGTATTTATCGGTAAATGCCTTTTCACCATATCTCATCAACGCAATTACTGCCTGAGGAAGCTTTTCAGCTTGCCGGCGGAAACTACGCTCGGAAGGTATCTTATCAAGATCCTGCGGATAAAACTCTGTAACCCATTCAATCATCAGCTGATAGCAGCGGGACACCGGCAATCTGCGTTCATCAAGGTAGAAATACAAAAATGCGTCAAGTATATGCGTCGGAATATCGGTGTGACCTTTATTCCATCCGCCACGCTTATCTATAAGCCCTTCAATGTCGCCGTTCTTATATGCGGCGTACTTGCGATACAGTATATCGGTGGATATATCTATCTCGGGATGTTCAAGCTGCATCTTGGCTACAAAAAGTAGATCCGTATCGGCTTTTTTGCGATTACTCTTGGTTCTGTACATCTCCCAGACTTTGAGTATCTTTATCCAGTCAGACGCCTGCTGTCTTTCGTTTTCCGTGTACTCCTCAAATGGCTTTGAAACTGCCTTTGAACGCTGTTTTTCAACCGTTTTAGTCGGTGCTATTCCAAGCTCTTTGCGCTTGGAGTTATAGTATCGCTCACGGATTTTTTCGTCCATCTGATCAATGTCAAAAAGATACTCTTTGCGGTTATTTGCCGCATCGGCTTTTTCAATTGATGGTAGCTTTCCGTTTTTAGCCAACTGCTGAATATAACGTAAACTACAACCTTTAATTTCAGCTAATGCCGTAGCCGAAATCATCTCACTCACAGTAGATTCCTCCTTTCCAGCAAAGATAGATTACAGGTTATTTGGTAAAAACCGTATTGCAATTAACATAATAATCGCCGTTACCGCCGGAATTAAATATGAAAATAGTAAGTCCAACAGTTTTTCCTTCATTATCGTTTTCTTTCCGACCTGCCATCATCAGTACAGGGCGGTCATTCCCTGCAGACGGGCTGTTGCCCGTTTCGGCTTAATTGTGATATAATAATTGTGAGAGGTGTAATAGTATGCAACAATTAACACGAGATAGCGAAAAAATGTTAAAGTATATTTTCAAAGCAGCAGAACCTGTGAAAGTTTCTGCGCTTAAGAAACGATTTAAAGCTTCTACAAAAATATCAATAAACGAACTTTCGGATATAGGATATATTTACATTGCTTCTAAGTTATCAAGATGGGGTGAACCTTTAGAGGAAGTAAAATATCAAATAACGGAAGATGGTGTATTGAATATTAGGAAGACTATAGACGAAAGAAGAAGGTTAATTCTTAATAGCGTCATAATACCTATAGCAGTAAGCATTGTAACAAATCTGTCAATAATCTTATTACAATGGTTACTATCATAGCGACTACTGCTGGAATTATGTAAGAATAGAGAATTTTTTTCTTCATAAAAACACACTTTCCGACCTGCCATCATCAGTACAGGGCGGTCATTCCCTGCAGACGGAAAACCTTGCGGCTTTCCGTTTCGACAAATAAATAAGGAAAGGATCTGTAGCAAACTTCAAGCCGTTAACTCTCAGTCTGCATATATGCTCGTCTTTCCGAGCTGTCATCACGCTCCTACCGATTTTTGCGCTTCGTTTGTGGTGAGCCAGTCAACATAATGCGCTGGGCTTGATACGCTCAAGCGGGCGGGCTGACGCTCTGTTGTTATCGCTTATGGGTAAGCCATACGGTTAAGCACCTGTTGAGGAATAGGTATCCTGTAGTCGACAATTTGGAAGCGGCTTTCGTCTCGCACCTCCCGATCTTCCGTCGGGTAAACGCACGACCAGCCTGTGCGGTTTCATTCCGACTAATTTTTTATCCCGGATTTCCTTCCGGCGGTCGGCGGGTCTGGGCTTGATACGCTCAAGCGGGCGGCTCAAGCGAGTGAAATAAACTCGCCCTTGCAGTAATCAAAAGCTCCGACATAGGAATCGTCAACAAAAACATTGCCGACTGTATCGGTATCGGCATCTATATCAAGATTGCCTTTAGGCAGTCCGCCGTGCTTACGGTAATAGTCCGTAAGGATTCTTTTTTTATCCTTAATGCTCATTTAGATCTCCTTCCGAGTATTTCGTCTGTAGTGACCAAAAACAAATCTGCAAGGCAACAGAGATTAGCGATTGATAATGTTTTATTGCCAAGCTCCCAACCACACACAGCCGCCTTTGATACGCCAATTGCATTTGCTACTTCCGCTTGCGACATACCATGTTGCTCACGTAAACGCTTTATATTATCGTTATAGGTCATTAATTACTCCTTTCTGCTATAGACATTAGCCATAAATAGTGTTATAATCACCTTAACTGGAGGTAATATACATGGATTTAAATTTCAAAAATTTTCTTAACCACTTGAAAGAACGTGACTTATTAGAGATTATTATCAAATCTCGTGATGAAGCCAAGAAACAAGCTCCTTATAATAAAAATGCAATAGTACAAGAAACAGATATCAAATCTTTATGGATTTCGATTCTACTTCTAAACAAATATCATGAATGGCTTTTTGGGCAATTTAAAGATATTTCTGAAACCAACAACGATGATTAATGTTCAGACTATGATAAACTTTTAGCATAATCCTGTATATTCTGAATTATTTTCTTTGCAGTTTCCTTATCAGTGCGTTTTATCGGTGATTCGACAGTTGATTTCGTGTGCATTATTGTATCAATATTATCGTTTTGTTCTGCTGATTTTGTGATTTTAATCATTAAATCAGCAATTTCTTTTGCTGTTCCATCAATGATCAATTTCATTCTTTGTCCTCCTTTCGCTTGTTTTCGATTGACACCGCTCTGGCGGTATGTTAAAATAATTATGGGTAAGTGTGTCTTATTCGTTTACCCAAGTTAATTATAATAAGAATTTTTCTAATTGTCAAGAAAAAATCTTGCTTGCACTTAGAAAAATTCTAATTTCGCTGTTTTGCACAAAGGAGATTTACCGAAATTGGATATTTTAGATAGAATAATTATGCTTATGGGTTCTCGAGATCAAAAAGAGCTAACTAAATATCTACAGTTAAATGCCGTTGCATTTTCTGACTGGAAGAGCGGAAAGAGTAATTCTTATAAAAAGTATTTAATCGAAATTGCTAAGTTTTTTAACGTTTCAATTGATTATTTGGTTTATGGGAAAACACCAGATAGTTCTTTGCGAACAGATGAAGAGGAACTACTCCAAGATTATAATAGTGTAGATATAGTTGCAAAAGCTCAGATCAGAGAGAGAGCCGCCGTCCTTGCTGAACTTGAAGCGGCAAAGAAAAAGAATAATGTTCAAACACCATTAAAACAATCATTAAAACGGACTGAAACAGAAGAAAAACAAGAGCCGCAATACATATCTCTGCCATTCCCGGCACTTCCGGCATCGGCAGGAGCCGGCGAGTATCTGCACGAAGATACAACTTCTTATATAAAGGTACCGGCAACAAATCTTACCGGGCGGGCTTCTTTTGCTCTTCGTGTCCACGGAGATTCGATGGAGCCGGCATACTTTGACGGAGATATCGTTCTTGTTGCCGCTGATGCAGATGTTAACATCGGAGATATAGGTATTTTTATAGTTAATGGCGAAGGATTTATCAAAGAGCGAGGAAAAGACCGCTTGATTTCTCTTAATAATAAGTATAAGGACATCAGAATCGGATCAGATGATACTTGCGTATGCAAGGGAAAGGTTATAGGTTCGCTGTAAAAAGGAGGTTTATAATAATGGGATTACGTTTCAGAAAAAGTATTAAACTCGGCGGTGGATTCCGCCTTAATCTTAGCAAATCTGGTGTAGGATATAGTTGGGGTACAAAAGGATTCCGCATATCAAAATCAGCAAAAGGTCGCACAAGAAAAACTTTCTCAGTCCCCGGCACAGGTATTTCATATTCTACTTCGTCGGGAAAATCAAAGCGGCGTAAATCAACAACAGCAAAGCAGAATTATTCACAAAGCAATACAGATTTTACAGAGCAGATTCCGGTTGATCCTAAAGTTCAGCGTATTAAAAAGATTGCGATTACAGCAATAATCGCAGGACTTGTTCTCATGATGATCGGACATCACGAATCCGATCCTTTACATATTACACTCACTTCACTTGGGTATATAGGTCTTATAGGCGGTATCATTTTAATGGTGATAAAGAACCGTTTCGGTGACAACGAATAAAATAGTACAATATTAACTTTTTCTTGAGAGAATTTCTTATAATCATATCAAAAAAGTTGTCAAGGAAGTAGTTCCTTGACAACCTTGATTTTGTTCCTTGACTTCCTTGCTAACATTTTCAATAAATGGAAATTATTTAAATCTGCACTAAGGCAGAAGAAAAGCCGTTAAAACGCTTAACAATGCGTTTTAACGGCTTTTAAAATGCAATTAAAACAGTTTGAAACGGTTATTTAAAACGCTTCTCCTTTTCAACAGATATAAAAAATCGGTGCAAAAACGCACCGATTTTTTTGACAACTCATTTTTCAACGCCGTGCCGGATAAACCACTTGCAACACGCAACAAACCGCATAACAATCAGCTTTGTGCTGATTTATCCCGCTTTATTTCGGCTTATTCCGTGGTTTCCCACTTTTTGCGTTTTGCGTGGCAGACAACAGTCTGTTTGCATCCAGATTTGCAATTGCTTTTCCGAGCAATTCGTCCGGAAGCGACTGATAGAAACTGATCAGTTTGATTTCGTTAATGACTTTATCGTTCATTTTTCCCTCCGATGATTTTATTATATTTTTATATTATTATATCACATTTTTAGAAAAAATCAACCACTTCTGCCGTATTTATATTTAATATTTTGTGCAATATCACGCATATTGTTCATATAAGAACGTTGCCCTGCTATACTTTGGCAATTGCATCCTGTGTCCTGTCACCCTCCCCACAAACAAAAACGCCGATGATCTTCTCATCGGCGTAATTTATCAGAATCTCCGGCATCCGCACTGCCTCAGCCCTTATCGGCTTTCTGTTACAGCACAGTCCGCCTTACGAAACATACTCCTTCTTCACTATAAGGTCTGATGTCGTGGGATTCGGCACAGGGTCGATAATATTATCTATATACGTTACTCCGTAAACAAGATAATCCATCGCCAGCACCTGCATATCGTCAAGCGTTGCTCCCGCACCCACTCTTGCAAGGCCGTCCTTGTCACGGATCTCGCCCTCGAATATCTTCGCCTTGCCTTTCTTTACATAGTCATAAAGAGTATCCGCTATGGTGAGCGTTTCCTTCTTGCAGGCGGCAGAATAAGGTGTCAGCTTCACAAACGCTTCACTGAAGCCTCCGACATAAACCTCCGCCATAAAGTTATCGTTTATGCAGGTTCTCACCGTGTCCGTGATAAACGTAGCCCAGTTGAGATAATACCCTACAAGCCCGTATTTCGGAGCCGAATAAGCCATATCGTTTGTAAAGCCTATCGACCTCATTCCGATCGAATCGCAGTAGTACATACAGTAATCATCCGACTGATACGAGAATATAACATCACAGCCCTTGCCCTCAAGCGTATTTACCGCAGTTTCCGTCTGTGCTTTGGTTTCCGCATAGATTATTTCGACATCCGTTTCACGTTCCTTGTATATCTGCTGTATGCCGAGGATAAATGCGTTTATAACACCATTCGAGCAATACATAAGATCGTCTGCGACTATTCCTATCTTGTGAGATGCCGAATTCCACGCAGCTACCGTTCCGCAGACGAACGCAGGCTGATACAGCTTCGGACGGAACGTTGTAAGGTTCGTGAGCGATGCCGTGCCGCCGTAGCTGAGTATATATACGTCCTTATCCTTTTTCGCATAGCTGAGCGCCGAGTTTGCAAAAACGTGCGATGCCGATACTATGATACTGCAACCCTCGTTTTTGAGCGCTTTTACGGCATTTTCAAACTGCGACACCGCAACACCGTCAACATAACAGGTTTCAAGACCGAGCGCCGTTTCAATATCCTTACGGCTTTTCTCAAACATATATGTCATGTTGTCCCTTGAAATTTCTTCATTGTATACATATCCGACCTTGGCGGATGTATCAAGCGAATAGTCAGGTGCCGATGAGCTTTCACCCGAGCTTGCACCGTCGCCCGAGCAGGCGCAGAGTGTCAGTACCGCCGACAAGGCAAGCGCCAGTATTTTTATATATCTTGATAGCTTTTTCAACTTAAATCTACCTCCGGAAAAATCAGAAAAGACAGCAATAAAATCCGATTTTACAGCTATCTCATAATATCGGATATAATTATAACACATTTTCACAAAAAATTCACCCTCTTTTTCGAAAATTTGTTTTGATTTTTTGAAAATTTGTGATATACTTATATAGTCACAGCAGTACGTTATGCAATTTACACAAATATCCTACTGCACATTTTAAGGAAGGATCTAATAAAAATGAAGAAAAGAACAGCGGCGACAGCCGCAATACTCGCTTGTACAATGATGTTCTCCGGCTGCAGCGACAGCATTCTTACATCAGGTACTGACAGCGGCACAACAAGTGTTGAAAATATCTGGACGGCAAAAGACGACGACATCGTGGCATGGGCCACCTCAGACTCGCTTTCGGATGAAGAAAAGGAATATTATCAGGTCAAATTCAAGGATTTCTATTCCGAGTATTCCTTCACCATAGCAAATTACGGCCTTGACGAAACAAATTCCGCTTATGCCTCCTATGCTCAGGCGTATAGAAAGAATATAATAGATATGCTGACCAACGAAAAGCTGATACTCAGAAAAGCCAAGGAGCTGGGACTTGATCAGCTTACCGAAGAAGAAATGGCTGAGGTCGAAAAAGCCTATACAAAGAATCTCAGCGACTGGTACGCCTCATTCGAGAAAAAGGCGCAGACCGCACTCGGCATAAGCACCGATGATACCTCCGGCACAGAGGACAGTGCCAATGATGAAAAGATTCTTGAAAAGGAAAAAGAGCTTTTCAATGAATATATCGCAGGCTTCGGTCTTACCGAGGATACATTCCTGATGTGGCAGACCAACACGGCAATACAGAAAAAAGTCAACGACTACCTTCTTAAAGATATTACCGTATCCGACTCTGAGGTCGATGATTATATCACAAAGCTCACGGCAGAGGCTAAGCAGGCGTACGAAAAGAGCGCTTCAAGCTATGCCGCCGACTCCGAGTACAAAAAGGTATGGATACCCAAAGACGCACGTTATATCAAATATATAGCCGTAGGCATTGCATCTTCGGATTATGCCGAGATAAATGCCGCAAGAAACGAGAGCGGCGCAGATGACGCAGAGATCGACAAGAAGCGTGACGAAAAGCTCGCTGAGATAAAGGAAAAGGCTGATGCCGCACTTAAAAAGGCTACCGCAGAGGGCGCAGACTTTGACGCAGTGGTAAAGGAATACAGCAGTGCATATTCCGAATCTACCGCAGGCGAACAGATACTCGTGCTGAACTCAAAGGGACTTATTTCCGATGCGCTTTACGATGCAGTTTTCTCCCTTGAAAAGCCGGGCGATATAAGCGGACTTATCCCCACCGACAGCGGATATTATATCGTAAAGTATGTAAGCGATGCAAAGGTTACCGACAGCGACTTAAGCGATTACAGGAAGACCGTAAGGCAAGAGCTTTTGACCTCACGTCAGAGCGAAAAGACCAACGCTATACTTGAGGAATGGCGCAGTGCCGTAAATTACGAATATGATTACGAAAAGCTGAACATCACCAAGGAAGAAGAAACATCGTCCGATGCTTCCGCTTCTTCAGCCGACAGTAAAGCCGATAATGAAACCTCCTCCGCAGCATCCTCCGGTACCACAACATCGGAATAATATGCAGATAATTGACCGCTCCGTAACAGGAGCGGTTTTTTAAAGGAGAACAATATGCCACTATGTACACTTTGCCCACGCAACTGCCGTATAGACCGCAGTAAAACAACAGGCGCCTGCTCCGTAAAAGGACTTAAAACAGCCAAAGCGTCACTCCACTTCGGAGAAGAGCCGTGCATTTCCGGAACGGACGGCAGGGGCGCAGGAACGATATTCTTTTCCGGCTGTTCGCTGAAATGTATATTCTGCCAGAATATGCCCATAAGCCGTGACGGCTACGGCAAGGAAATAACACCGGAAAGGCTCGGTGAAATAATGCTCGAGCTTCAGGAAAAAGGTGCGCATAACATTGACCTTGTAACGCCTACCCATTATGCCGATATTATAGCCGGAGTGCTGACAAGCATAAAGCCACGGCTTCATATACCGGTAGTTTATAACTGCGGCGGATACGAAAAGGTAGAAACGCTGAAAATGCTTGACGGGCTGATTGACATTTACCTGCCCGATTTCAAGTACGCTTCTCCCGACCTTGCCCGTGAATATTCCTCCGCACCCGACTACCCTTCCGTTGCGGTAAAGGCAATTGCGGAAATGTACAGGCAGACAGGAAAAGTGCAGGTTTTCGAAAACGGTATGATGAAAAAGGGTGTTCTTGTCCGTCACCTCGTACTTCCCGGTTGCCGTCACGACAGTATGAAGGTGCTTGATATACTTAAAGCCACCGTTCCTGTAAGCGATATAAGGATAAGCCTTATGCGCCAGTACACACCTTGCGGAAAAGCCCTTGAAATAAAAAATCTTTCAAGAAGACTTACCACTTTTGAATATAACTCGGTCACCGATTACGCCGCTCAGCTTGGCTTTGACGGCTACACGCAGGATAAAGAAAGTGCTACCTTCGAGTATACTCCCGAATGGGATTTTGAAGGCATATAAAAACAAATCCGACAGGAACAACCTGTCGGATTTCACTCTGTCGAAAAGCCGATTATTATTAAATCCGCACTGTTAAACATATCACCAACACCGCCTAAAACACTTTCCGTACCGACAAAGTATTAATAATTTCGTGAGTACATCATTACAACTGCACGACAATAATCTTTTTAAAAAACCGCACTATCCCTCGAAAATCGCCAACACCCTTGCCTTTTAATGAACGCTCTGTTGGCTTTGCGTCCATGCAAAGCCTTTGGGCGTTCAACTTCGGGCATCCATGCCCGCCCTCGAAAAAGGGGAGGTGGCACGGCTGGTAAAAGTTAGGCTTTTATCAATACAAAGTTCAGAAAATCTGTCTTTAATATCTCTCAAACAAATCCGAGCCGTGACGGTGGGGATTGTTTTCCCATAGCACCATCATTACGCTGTTACCCTCTAACATTTAAAAGGGGTGAGCTTCTGTTTCTCGGTCAAGCCGAGCCAACAATGGTTGGGATTGTAATTGCTTAGAAGTTGTTTTCCTAATTGCTTTGGTTCTTTCCCTCTTTCATATTGATAAGTGCTGTCCGACAAATAGCACTATCGGTAGCTTGTTGTCATAGATAAATACCAGAAGATATAATAGAAGTACATTAATAATTTTTCTACAAGCCGAAATCCGACAGGAACACCCTGTCGGATTTTACTTTATCTATGCTTTTCTGCGATAATACACCGCTTCAAGCCCGGCTTTTCCTGCCGTCATAACATCGCTCATATAATTATCCCCCATATGAACGATCCTCTTGCCGCCGTACTCGTTTTTAATTATCCGATACAGCCCTCCGTCCGATTTTCCGCACCCGTATTCGCACGAAACGAACAGCTTTTCATAACCGCAAAACCCGTTGTCGCAAAGCAGCTTTGAGATAACGCTTTCGGTAAGATACATATCGGTCGTGATAATGACCGTTTTTCCGCAGGAGATTACCCTGCCGTACACATCAAGCATGAACGGGTCGGCACGGCAAACCGAAAATTCCTCATCGCATTCGGCTTTCACGGCTTCTTCGGCGGCTTTGTCCGTAAGCCCTGCTTTTACGGCTATAATGCGGTAAATATCATTTATGCACGGCTCTTTCTTTTCTTTTCTTGCTTCATTTTCACTGTCGACCCTGATTTTGCCGAAATTTTCTATGCCAAGCGTTCTGCCCGTATTGTCGAAAACTTCTTTTGGGGAAACACTGCGGAAAATCAGCGTATCGAAAATATCAAACGATACTACATCTGCTTTACACAAAAGCTCCGCCGTTTCCTCAGCCGACAGCGAGTATTCTCCGAATTTTCTGTCGGGAAAATGAAACACGCTGTACTTAAGATATAACAGCAATGCGTACCCCCACGCCGCTATGGGCATTACCCTGTGAAACCTGCTGTGAGATGAAACGAAGGAAAAATAACGGTTCTGCACGGAAGCGTTGCCGCTTATCAGCTTATCGTATATCTTCTGTTTTCCGCTCACCTTGTTTCACCGCCTGTTATTCTTCCTGTTTTCCTATTTCGTCCCTTGTGACAGTAACCTCGTGATTGTAGAATTTCTTCAGCTGTTCTACCGATATATAGTCGCCCGTCAGTTCTCCGCTTTCGTTGATAAGATATTTACCGTTCCACATAGCCGTCCACAGCCACATTGCGTTATCCCTTGCCATTATGTCAGGGTCCGGATATACGGCACACTCCGTGAGTGCCAGCATACGCTTGTTCAGCGACAACGAATCCGTTGCATACATCGCCGCAAGATGAGCGGTATCTGTATTGTCATATACGTCACAGCCGACTATATCGACATAATCGTCACCCGGGAACATCTGAGGGTCAATATCCGCCGTGTATATCCACAGCAGGTTTGACAGCCCGTACAGTTCGTCAAATCGTCTGTGCATAGTCTGCCACAGCCATTTATAAGTCTTGCTGTTCTTTTCCCACCAGTACAGCCCAGCACTGCTTGCAGGCAGCGGTCGGAAAAGCACCGTAACACCGCTGTCCTTGAGAACGGATAGCTGTTTTGCTATTGCGTCCATATCCGACAGCACAGCATAGCATTCCTCCGATATTGTTTCGTCCTCAAGAAGCTGTGCCAGCGATTCCTCATTCATTACCGCAAGATCCTCATAGTCGCTTACAGCCGCACCGATGTCAAATGTGCTTTCTTCACGGTAGAAGGTAGTCTTTCCTATAGGCGTATACCAGTACCATGCGTATGACACTATACCGCCGTTTTTCGCCCATTCCTGTGAAAGCTGAATATCTGTGTTGTTTTTCACAAGCTTCGCACCGCTTGCCGTATAGTATCTTAGATCGCTCGCTCTTATCGCAGGAAACCGTCCCGTGTTCTTTACGATTGCGTCAATTTCGGTATTCGTGTTAGGCGTTACGGCCTGTGCCGTAAGCGTTTTCCTGCCGTAAATGCTTTTGAGATAATCCATAAGTTCAATGCGGTCGGTGTTTACATCCTTGCCCGAGATCCACGTTCCTGCCTGCGAGTAACGCTTATCGGCCGCTTTTTCTGTGTTCTTTACAGTTATCTTGTCCAACGAAACGCTGTTTTTTACTGTCTGGAGAGTTATCCTGTGCGTTCCCTGCGTAAGATATACAGGACATAACGAATGGCTCTCGAACGTATCGCTCTGCACTATGTTATACGCTCCGTACAGCTCGCCGTTCATACGTTTATAGCTGCCGTTTTCGCTGTTTATCTGCTTGTCGCCGTCAACAATAAGAGTGATGCTTCCGCCGTCATCGGACAGTGCGTTTATCGCAATATCGTAAAACTGTGTCGAAGGCACTTCCATATCAAACGATACCGATTTGTAAGCGCCCACTGTGATATATCCCTCGCCGCTGTACTTTCTGTCATCCGAGATCAGCTTTGTTCCTTCCGTCTTTTCCGCTTCAAGAACATAGCTGAAATTTGATTTGTTGATTTTGTATTCTTTGGTTTTATTTTCGGTCACAATACTCGCCTGCGGTACAGATGTTTCCCCGTTTGACGAGGTATCCGCACTGTTGTCCGAAGCCACTGAGGAATAGTCGATTTCCGAACAGCCGGCAAGCATTATGACGGCAAGCGTGAGTGCCGTTAGTTTCCTGATATGCAAGTCAGTCCTCCTGCTTTATTACCACAATGTCGCCCGACTGTATCTTGTCGGTGAACTTTGCACTTTTACCGTTTACCGTAAGCACAAGTCTGCGTGTGGGATTTTCAATATCAATATCCGCTCTTTCAAACAGGTCTATAAGCATATACGGAGTTTTGCTCTCCTTTTCGGGAAGATCAGTCGGAACGCCGTTGAAGATTACGGATACAAAATTCCCCTGCTCCGCTGTCTGTATATCCTCAGCCGTTTGCACTCCCGATGCGCTCTCAGCGGCAGCGGCGGCTTGTACCGCTTCAGAAGACGAGCCTTTATCAAAGCCCAGTATATCCCCGTCACAAAGAACATAGCTTTCGGGCTTTTCCTCGCCGTTTACATATACGGTTGCGGTCTGCGTATCTCCGCCGTACTGCATAAGGAACGCTCCGAGCGTTCTTGCGTCGTGTATCTCTATATTGTCAAGCGGCTGTATCTCATAGTCCTTGCCTACTTCTTTTCCGTTTGCGTAGGCACGTTTTCCGGCTACCGCATTTTCACCGCAGAATATGACGCTTACCCTTGAAATATCGTCCGCATAATCACGGACAAATGCGTGTGCGTTTTCACCGTTCACCGCAGGCGTAAGCGTTATGCTGTCGCCCTGCTTTATCTTTGTTGTGAGTGCGGCAGGCTTGCCGTTTACAGTGATTACCGCAGGAGTGAACGCAGTGCCTTTGAGTATCTTCGTTTCGCCGTTAAGAATGAACTTAAGCCCTGCGCCGCTGTGACCCATTATCTGAGAGGTTTTGAAGCCTGCCGAGCCGAGAAGCTCAAATACGCTGAGCGACTTTGTATCGAACACCCTTACCTGCTCGCCGTTTAGCGTCACGGTCGAGAAATCATACGCCATATTGGTGCAGGCAGTGACCGCAATGCCGACAGGAGTTACATACTCAGGACCCAGCTTTCTGTCGCCCACATCAACGTTTTTCATAAATTCCTGACCGCCTACAGCGACCCTTCCGTGATCTATTCCGAGCTTGTCCGCAAGTGCGTCCGCAAGGCCGTTAGCCATACTTCCGCCGCCTATAAGGAACATTGCGGCAGGGCTTTGCCCGTTTGCGTCACATACCGTCTGGCTTATCACATCCGCAAGGCTGTCAACGGACGGACTGCATTTCTCGAAGAAATCAGCCTTAGATATTGTCTGCTCCCTGCCGAAAATGTCACGGTATGTAATGCTGTCCGTGTCGCCGCTCGCCTGTATTTTCATGCTCTCCGCCATATTGAAATCAACAAAGAATTTCCTTACGATATCCTCGCTTATCTCATCGCCTGCGACAGTTGCCATCGCATAGGCTACTATAGCGCCGTCACGGGCTATCGCAATATCAGACGTACCTGCGCCTATATCCACGAGAGCAATATTGATAAGCCGTATCTCCGGCGGGATTATAACGTTCATTGCGGCGATAGGCTCGAGCGTCATACTCTTTACCTTAAGCCCCGTCTTGTCCGTAGCGGCATACAGACCCTCTACTACGACCTCGGGCAGAAATGCACCGATAAGCTCTATAGTGACCTTGTCACCCTTATGCCCCTCAAGGTTTACCATTGCGTAATCATCAAGGTAATAATGCACTACCGAGTGACCCACGCAGTAGAATACAGCATCCTCGTTGCTGTACTTCTCATCTATCCCTTTCTGTGCCTTCTGTATCGTTTCGCACTCCATCGTGCGTACCATATCCGCTGTGATAGTGTTCTTATCCGAAACGTCAAAATCCATCGACACACGGTAGGTCTTGAGCGCACGGCCTGCGGCGGCTATAGAAACCTCTGTCAACCTGATGGAGTTTCTCTGCTCAAGCGTTTCCTTTACGGTGCGTGCTACCTTTGCTACCTGCTCAATATCCTCTACCTGTCCGTCTATCATTGCACGCTTCAGATGCGGAACGCTCTCGGTATCGGTCACACGGAAAATATCGCCGTCCATAAAGCCCAGCACGCCTACGACCGTCCTTGTGCCTATATCAAGTGCAAAAACCGTATCTCCCTGCGGTTTCAGTGTCTTTTTAGCAGATGCTGACGGCTTCTTTGCCGTAGTTTTCTTTGCTGTGGCTGATTTAGCCGTGGTCTTTTTATTTTCGCTTGTATTTTTTGCGGCAGATTCTTCTTTTCTCGGTCTGCCTCTTCTTTTAGGTGCCGCCATTTTATTTACTCCCTTTCATTAAAAATATCACTGATCGTACCATAAATTTCGTAAACCCGTACAGGTTTACATAGCTTTTTTGATTTTTTCGGTTTTCCGTATTTTGATTTTTGCTGATACCGATTTTTTATCGGAAATTCGATAATATATTTACTGCTGATTATAATTATAATTAAATTTCCGGAATAATTCAACCTTTTTTCTGTTTTTTATCGCAAAAAAATTGAAAATATCGTCAGAATATGTTAGAATAATAACTGATATGGGATATTTGCTTATCCAAACGGGAAAAGGACAGACGCACTAAGAAGGAGAGTATATGGAAATTTCAGATTTTGCCGAAGAAATGGCAATGCCGATACACGATTTTCTTGTAAAGAACAGTGAAAGTCATACGATACGCTGTTATATGCCGGGGCATAAGGGAACGGAGGATCCGCTTGACATTACCGAAATTGACGGAGCGGACAGCCTTTATGACACCGATACAAACGGCGGAAAGGGCATAATAGCACAAAGCGAGAAAAACGCATCAAAGCTATTCGGCAGTAAGAGAACGCTGTACTCCTGCTCGGGAAGTACGCTTGCGATACAGACAATGCTCACCCTTGCAAAGCTGAGGGGCAACAGCAAGGATCACGTTATCGCCGGCAGATATTCGCACCGCAGCTTTATAAATTCCTGCATCCTGCTGGGGCTTATTCCATCCTGGGTATATCCCGAAGAATACCTCAGCGCCGCCGTTACTCCCGAAAGCATAGAGGCAAAAATCAATTCAAGAACGCTTGCGGTATTTATAAATTCAATTGATTATTACGGCGGTATGAGCAATATTTCCGCTATAGCGGAGGTGTGCCATTCGCACGGTATACCTTTACTGGTTGACAACGCACACGGCGCATATCTGAAATTTGCTCCTGTCGATCTGCACCCGATGACGCTCGGTGCGGATATGTGTGCAGACAGCGCCCACAAGACGCTCCCCGTGCTGACGGGCGGAGCGTATCTGCATATAGCAAACGAGAAATACTGTGCTATGGCAAAGGAGGCGATGGCTCTCACGGCGACCTCAAGCCCGAGCTATCTTATCCTTGACAGCCTTGACAGATGCAACCGTACAATAGCCGAGAAACCCTTTCATATAGCGGAAATATGCAACAAGGTAACGGCGCTGAAGCGGCACTGTGCCGATATGGGATATGTGCTGAGCCAGAGCGATTATATGAAGGTGACATTCGATTGTGCGGCGGTGCATTCGACCGGCTTTGCTATGGCTGAGATGCTGAAGGAATTCGGCATAGAGTGCGAATATGCTGACGAATACCGCTGTGTACTGCTGTTCGGAAGCGGCTCGACGGATGTCGATTTTGAGACGATAAAGACGGTGCTGAGGGCGAATACGCCGAGGTCGGTTTTCGTAAGGAACCTGCCCTCGCCGCCTGTACATATCAGGACGCAGACCGCCTGCTCGCCGGCGAAGGCGTACTTCTCGGGAAAGGTAAGACTGCCTGTGATGATGACGGTCGGCAAGGTGTGTGCAGGTGCGGTTGCACCGTGTCCGCCCGGAATCCCGCTTATAATGCCGGGCGAGGTGGTCACGATAGACGCCGCAAGGGCACTTCGTGACAAGGGAATAGCAGATATTCCGATAGTTGTCTGACGAAAAAAACAGGCATAAATCACAGGTGATGAAAAACGATGAAGGTACTTTGCGAAAAACAGGCCGCAAAACCGCTTGCAGTGTACGTTTACGGCCAATATGCAGAAAACCGTCACGTTGATGATTTGTGCTGAAGGTGAGCTTTTCGCAAAAACGGATATTTCGGCGGTGAAAAATCAAGCCCGTATCAAAAGTTTGCGGTGAAGTTTATGCGTATTGCCTTTACTTTATACAGAAAATGTGTTATAATTATTTCGAAATTCAAACTCACAAGGATAGCCCGATACAGAAAGGACGGTAATCTTTATGAAATTAATATATGCAATCGTAAATAACGATGACGCTCATTCAGTTTCGTCATCACTTACAAAGTCTGGCTTTCAGGCCACCAAACTTGCCTCGACCGGAGGATTTTTAATGTCAGGTAACACGACATTTCTTATCTGCTCTGAGGACGACAAGATAGACGAGATAATCGAGATTATCAAGGACCATTCGCACAAGAGAAAGCAGTTTGTTCCTTCTGCCGCATCATACGGCGTAGGAAGCTACACCAGCTTTCCTGTCGAGGTATTTGTCGGCGGTGCGACTATCTTTGTGACGAACATAGAGAGATTTGAGAAAGTCTGATGTCTGCAAGCAATGCAAGCTGTGACAGCATAAAGCTGTTCGGAAAACAGCGTGAGACTGCTCTGCTGGCGGAAACAGCCGAAAGCGACAGGCTTCCCCACGGAATAATGCTGACGGGTGAAAAAGGCATAGGCAAGCGCACCTTCGCAAAGTGGTGCGCTATGCTGTATCTGTGCCGTGAACCCGAAAACAATATGCCGTGCGGCAGATGCAGAAGCTGTCGGAATATCATATCGGGCGAACACGCAGACGTTATCTATGCCAAGGGCGAAAAGTACAGCAAGGAAAGCGTGCGTGATAATGTATGCTTTGCTTCAACGCTCCCCAATGACAGCGACACCCGTGTTTTCATCTATGAGGACTGCGAGGAAATGACGGAGGAGCAGCAGAACGTTCTGCTCAAGGCGATAGAAGAGCCGTCAAAATATAACCGTTACATTTTCACCTGTTCAAACACCTCGCAGATACTTGAAACGATAAAGTCGAGGCTCGTGTGCATACCGGTATCGGACATGACTGCGGAGGAATGCGTTTCCTGTCTTGAATACAACGGTTACGACAGTGACACGGCGAAACGGGCGGTAGAACTGTACGGGACAAATCCGGGCAGGATACGGGATATACTCTCTGACGAAAAGCGCATAAAGCTGTATGATACAGCCAAAAAGGTGACAGAGGCATTATCGAAGAAGGACGAATATTCGGCCGCAGCTGCAATGACCGCCTGCACGACAAGGGAGGATCTGTACGGGGTAATAACGATACTGTACGAGAATGTGACCGAGTCGCTGAGAGTGCTTGAAACCGGCGGCGAGCCTTTGCTATGTCTGACTAAGGCAAGGCTGTATGCCTTGTACGAGGTGCTCAGCGGTTTTGCGCTTATGGACGGAACTAATATAAATGTAAAGCTGATGCAGGCATATATACCTGCAAAGCTGTTTGCCGTTTTACAATAGGCAAATAAGAAAGGGTAAAAATGACTGAAATTATAGGAGTCAGATTCAAGGATGTCGGGAAGATATACTACTTTTCCCCGAATAAAAATACAGTCAAGTGCGGAAGTCACGTTATAGTGGAAACCGCAAGAGGCGTTGAGTGCGGCGAGGTCGTTATAGCAAACCGTGAGATCGAGGACGACAAGGTGGTACAGCCGCTCAAGAGCATAATCCGCATAGCTACCGACAAGGATCTTGAAACGCAGAAGAAGAACCGTGAAAAAGAGCAGGAGATAATGAAGGTCTTTGCTCAGAAGATAGCCGATCACAAGCTGGAAATGAAGCCTATTGATATTGACTGCACCTTTGACGGAAGCAAGATATTATTTTATTTCACGGCTGAAAGCAGAGTGGATTTCAGAGAGCTTGTAAAGGATCTTGCATCGGTTTACCGTACAAGAATAGAGCTTCGTCAAATCGGCGTGCGTGACGAGGCGAAGATGCTCGGCGGACTTGGTATCTGCGGCAGACCGTTCTGCTGTAAGACCTTCCTCGGAGAATTCCAGCCGGTGTCGATAAAGATGGCGAAGGAGCAATCGCTGTCGCTGAATCCCACAAAGATCTCAGGCACCTGCGGACGGCTTATGTGCTGTCTTAAATATGAGCAGAACTGCTATGAGGAGCTTCTTGCGATAACTCCTAAGGTCGGCGCTCTTGTGGAAACAGCCGAGGGCAGAGGTATCGTTGAGGATGCAAACCTGCTGACAGGCGTACTCAAGGTAAAGCTTGACAAGAATCCCGATGCCGCCACTACGGCATTCAAGAGGGAGGATGTAAAGCTTCTCAAGGACGGCAAAATAAGAATCAAGAAGGAAGAATTCCAAGCGCTCAAGGGGCTTGAGGACTAAGGTGGCGGGCGGCTGTGAGCCGCTTCAAGTTCCGCCTTTAATAACGCTATATATCTTTTAAAGATGGCAAAACGGCGGAAGTTACACAAAGCAATAATCAATAAAAGCGGTTACAGTGATATGCTGTGACCGCTTTTTTTGCGGCGGGTCGCCGCTGACTGTTCGCCGTTCTGACGGTTGGTGGTTGGCGAAGGTTACGTTACTGGCGGTGCGGCAATGTGCCGCTTCAAGTTCCGCCTTTGGAAATGATGGCAATTTGCTGAAGATGGTGGAACGGCGGATTTATAGAGAGTGATAATTTAAAATGTGGCGGTCATGGTGGGGTGCTGTGGGCGCTGTTAAAGCATTATTGCTTTACTGCCGGACACCATTTTAACGAGTGCTGAGAATTGAATATAAAGAATCCGCTGTTTATTGCAAATGGCGGATTTTTGTATTGGGGAGTGTGGAGGAAGATAGTGCGGAAAATCTAATTGATGGTGCGGATGGGGAGCAATCCCTCAGTCTTGCGACAGATAGGGTTGAGTGAATATTAACGTTGATAAAATCGCAAAATGTTGCAATTTATAATAAGAAGTAGCCTTGTCGCAATCCAGCTCCCTTTGACAAGGGAGCCAAGAATATAGTGCATGGCAAGGGATAGTGCGGTGTTGGTAGGGTTGGTGCGGAGCGAGGGATAATGCGGAAATGGCGGTCACGGTGGGGTGCTGTGGGTGCCGTAAAACATTATTGCTTTACTACCGGACACCATTTTGACGAGTGCTGAGAATTGAATATAAAGAATCCGCTGTTTACTCTAATGGCGGATTTTTTGTGTTGGAGAGTGTGGAGGAAGATAGTGCGGAAAAACTAATTGATGGTGCGGATGGAGAGCAATCCCTCAGTCTTGCGACAGATAGGGTTGAGCGAATATTAACGTTGATAAAATCGCAAAATGTTGCAATTTATAATAAGAAGTAGCCTTGTCGCAATCCAGCTCCCTTTGACAAGGGAGCCAAGAATATAGTGCATGGCAAGGGATAGTGCGGATTTTGAAATGGGTTGTATGGGGCGAGGGGCAGTTAGCGATAATAATACAAAAGCGGTCACAGTGTAGCACTGTAACCGCTTTATTCATTAATTATTGCTTTGTGTAAACCCGCCGTTTTGCTATTCTGCGGATAGCTCGGACAATTCCAAAGGCGGAATTTGGCGTGCCGCTTCGGCACCCGCTATTCGCTGAAATCCGTAACTATGTACTTCGGCGCATCGGGAGTGGAATACACCCACCGGTCAATATGCCCCTTAGTAATGAAATACGGCGCTTCAAGCGGAACACAGCCGTCATCACAGCAGTTTACAATTATCAGCTTGATTTTCATCTTTTCGGGTATAATCGCCTTGATATACACGCAGGCGCAATCTCCTACCTTTATTCCGCTTTTAAGCTCCGCCAGCCCTGCGAGATTCGGTGCAAGCTCTATAAAAATCCCGTAGTCCTCTATCGACCTTACAATGCCGGGAACGGTTTCGCCTACCGCAAAACGTTCTGCGTTCTGTTGCCACGTTCCGAGCAGTTCCTTGTGCGTAAGACAGATATGTCCCTGATCCCGACCTTTCACCACCGCAAAAATATCATCGCCTACCGAAAATCTGTTTGCAGGATGAACTATTCTTGATACCGAGATAGCGTCAATCGGTATCATTGACGCAATGCCGCAGCCTATGTCCACAAAACAGCCGAACTGTTCAAGATGCGTTACCCTCGCCCCTATAATATCACCGGGAGTCAGCTTTGATACATATTCCCTGTCCGCCTCCTCCTGCGCCGCCTTCCTTGACAGGATCGCCAACGGCTCGCTTCCGGTTTCGTCTATCTTCGTTATCCTGAAGCAGACAGGCTTTCCAACCCTTGATATAAGCGCTATATCCCGTGTCGCACCGCTTTCTATGCCTATTGCGCCCTCACTGCGAGGTATTATCCCCTTCATACAGCCAAGATCGACGTGCATATTATGCTCCGCATCGCATACCGTACACGAAGCCTCAAGTATTGCCCCCGACACCGCCGCCTGCATAAGCGTTCTGGCTGATTGCAATGCCGCCGTGTTCTCTTTGTATGCAAGTCTTCTTCCCTCCGGTAAAAATTCCGTCATTTGAAATACCGTTCCTTCCTCGTTGTGTTTACTTTTTTACAAGTGTATGTCAGATTTTCCTTGAATATGTTACCATATCTTTACATTTGATTTTTCACGGAATATTTGGCGGAATTCTTGTAATTATCGTTGATTTTGACAACGTTTTCTGTTACAATAGAATCTATACAGGCTTAGTGCCATTAACCCTTGGATTCTAACGGAGGAATCATGTTTATTCACAGCGGAACATTAAAACGTGCAGGCATTCTTGCCGCAGTGGTTGCTGTAGGTACAGCCGCCGCAATAACCTATAACGCTTTTTTATCGTCGGAGGGCGGTCTTCCCGAAGTGTTAAGCCCGCTTCAGCCGATAATAAAGGACGAGGACGGCGGGGTAAAGCAGAAAACAGATATTGCCTTCTCCCCCGACGGCAGCTTTTTCGATAAAGATATATCGGTTGAGCTTAAAGCAAAGGATAAAACGGCAACGATCTACTATACCACAAACGGCGAGACCCCCACGGAAAAATCAAACAAATATACAAATCCCATAACGGTACACAGCTCGGGAGAGGTCGCCGCAAAGACGATAAAAGCCATTGCGGTAAGCGAGAACGGCACTTCCGAAGTATTCACAAAAAGCTATATCACAGGCGAGGGTGTGTCGGAACGTTTTGAAAAAGGCACTTATGTATTCGTACTTTCGACCGACAGTGAAAACCTTTACGATTATGAAAAAGGCATCGCCGTAGCGGGAAAAATCCGTGACGAGTGGATGGCAAACGAGTATGACGGAAAAAGCGAAATCACGCCAAACGACCCTGCAAACTGGAATCAGGAAGGTATGGCAGGCGAAAGGCCTATGTATGTCGAGGCTTTTTCAAACAGCGGAGAGCTTCTTGTTTCACAGCAGGCAGGCGCAAGAGTTGCAGGCGCATATTCTGCCGCAGTTGACCAGAAATCGTGGAAGCTTATAGCAAGAACTATGTATACCCCGGACAAGGGTAAATTCAGCTACCCGTTCTTCAGCGATGCTACAGATGAAAACGGTGCGATTCTCACAAAGATAGACCGCATAGTTTTGCGTAACGGTGCAAACGACCGAGAATTCGCAGGTGTGCGTGACGAGCTTTCAATGTCGCTTGCGAAGCAGTCGGGCTACCTTGATGCGCAGTCGACCGCCCCTGCGGCAGTATTCCTTAACGGAAAGTATTACGGCTTTGCGTGGCTCCATCAGAATTTCAGCCGTGCATATCTCGAAGAACGCTACGGCGGTACGAAGGACAACTATCAGGTGGTCGGAAAAGCCGAGGGCGAGATAGTCGATGAAAATGCAGAAGGTGCGGCAGACGATTATAACAAAGTCCTTGAGCTTGCAAAGAGCGGACTTACCGACGACAAGAAATTCGAGCAGTTCTGCTCTATGGTGGACATAGACAACTATATGCACTACCTCGCAATGCAGTTATTTATCGACAACCGTGACTGGCCCGGAAACAACTATAAAGCGTGGCGGTATGTTGCGTCAGACGGCGAAGAGGTCACAAGCAAGTATCAGGACGGCAAGTGGAGATATTTCTTCTACGATGCAGAATTTGCCTGGGGACTTTATTCGGACGGATACGCAAACAGGACGTTGACCAAGATTTTAAACGGCACTCACCCTGCAGGCGGTTCAGTGCTTATTTCGGCACTTATGGAACGTGCGGATATGCGTGAAAAGCTGGCAAACAACCTCTGCGACCTTATAGGCGGCGCATTCAGCTCTGAAAATATTCTGGCAACGCTTGAGCAGAAGCTCGCAGACAGCGATAAGGAACAGCTTTATGCTCTGAACAAGGGCATCACTTCAACGTGGGCAAATGAGGGTACGTTTGAAAACAGCAGAAACGAAATAAGAGAATTCGCCGACAAGCGTGCGAATATCATTCTCGGCGATATCTGCAAGAATTTCGGAATCGACAAGGACGATACATACAAGGTAAAGCTGAACGGTGCAAAGGGTCTTAAGCTAACTATGAACATTCAGACCGTCAAGGACTCAAATACGGTAACAGCCGAATACTTCACGCCCTACAAGGTAAAGCTGACAGCCGAGGATATGTCGGGCTACACCTTCACAAGCTGGGAGATAAACGGCAAGACCTATACCGACCGTGAGATAACGATAGACAGCTCAATGGCTAAAAAGGGCAAGATAACAATAAACGCACGCAGTGAAAAAACATCGTCTACAGGCGATCTGCTGTATATAAGCGAAGTGTACACGGGCGGCGATGAGGACTGGATAGAGCTTTACAACCCCAATGACAACGACGTATCAACAAAAGGTCTTTATCTTACAGATAAGGATGATATGCTTAACCGCTACAAGATACCCACTGTCAACGTAAAGCCTCATTCAACGCTTACGATAGTTTGCAAGAACAACAAGTCTGAAAATACGCTGATGAAAATGCAGACGAATTTCAGTCTTAAAACCGGCGAAACGCTGATACTCAGCAACGAAAGCGGAGAAATTCTCGGCAAGGTCGCAATAATCGACTGCAGTAAGAATGAATCGCTTGTAAGACAGCGTGACGGAAGCTACGCAAAGGGTACGCCGACCTTTGAAAAGAACAGCCAATAACATAAAAGCCGTGCATCAAGGCGATGCACGGCTCAGTTTGTAGAAAAAGTATGTTTTTGAAACAAACTTCTAACTCACTACCCCTATCCCCTTTAGGACACTCTGATGGCTTTGCCTCGTGCAAAGCTCGGCGTGTCCTTATTTCGGCATCCATGCCGAACTGCCCCCTTTCCCCGTGAAAGGCTGTGTATGCTTGGTTGGCTTTGCATCGTGCAAAGCCCTTGTGCATACACGCCCGGCATCCGTGCCGGGGGGTGAATACGGGGACTGGCGTCCCTGCGACCCGCCTTGGGGCTACGCCCCTGCGACCCCATTTTCAAAAATTATATAGGTTTATCGACAGACTGAGGGCAGGTAACACTACCTGCCCTCGCTGTCACTTTGATTTTATTTAGCCGTTGTTGCCTTTGCGGAAATGTACTCGCTGAACCTGTTGCTTCCGTCAACCGTTTTGAATGACTTCATACGGAAGGAATACGTTGTTCCCTTTGCGAGCGGGGCGACAACCATTGTCGTTACGTTCTTATCTCTGATAACGTTTATCTGCGTCCACTTTCCGCCCTTATACTGTTCAATGACATATCCCGAGGCGATTGTGTTGCGGCTCCAGCTTAGCCTTACCGCCGTCTGCGACAACGCCGTTGCGCTGAACTTAGCCACGTTCGCAATTCTGGTCGTTCCGGCCATCGAAACATAGCCGCCGTAGGTTGTCTTTGTGCCGTTTGTCTTATACGCTCTTATTCTGAACGAATATTTCGTATCCGGGTTAAGACCCTTGACAATGAACTTCAGCGTCGTGTTATTCTTTGTTACCGCTATCTGCGTCCACTTTCCGCCCTTGTACTGCTCTATCGCATATCCCGTAACGTTAGCGTTACGTTCCCATTCAAGAGTTATCCATGTAGCCGTGGTCGAGGTAACTCTTGCATTCTTCACTGCCGCAGGAGGAGTTTCCGCCTTAACTGTGGTATAGCCGCTGTAGTTTGTCTTGCCGTCGGCATTCTTATATGTCTTTATGCGGAATGAATAAGGTGTTGCGTCCGCCAGCCCCTTTACAGTAAAGGTAAGCGTTGTGTTGTTCTTTGTTACCGCTATCTGCGTCCACTTTCCGCCCTTGTACTGTTCGATTATGTAGCCTGTAACCTTATCGTTCCTGTTCCAGTCCAGCTTTACAGCTGTAGGAGATATTGCGGTGCCGACAAACTTGTCGGTATTTGTAAGCTGCGTTTTTGCCACAAGCCTTACATAGTCGCTGTATGACGTACCTGACGATAAAGTCTTATATGCCCTCATCCTGAACGTGTACGTTGTATCGGCGGCAAGTCTGCTTACATTGTACGAAACCGTGGAGCTGTTATTTATCTTTGCAATCTGCGTCCACTTTCCGCCCTTGTACTGCTCTATCTCATAACCGCTTGCATTTGCGTTCTTATCCCACTTCAGCGAAATGCTCGATGAAGTCGCAGATTCCGCCGCAAAGCCTGTAGGAGTTGCAACATCATTTTCGATCTTGATTTCCGTATAACCGAGAATATAGTAGTATTTGTATTTTGAATTGTAACTGTAATCCTGTCTGACCTGAGTTCCGTTCAGATAGAATTTTGCTTTTTTGAGATTATACTCATAGCAGTCGGCATTGATGTATATATAGCACCAGTACGTCTTGCCCTTCTCAAATACAGTCGGTGTTTTCCACTCTTCATCGTCATACCAGTCAATACTTATAAGGCTCATATGCTCAGGAAGATTATGTGAGATGAAACTCTTTGCCGGAGTTCCTCCTGCCTTCGGAGGTGTTATCTGTACATATATATCCTTATCATACTCTTCAAACGGCACCCTCAGACTGTTAATCACTACCTTTCCGTCATTGGAAACCGTGAACAGTTCCTTGTCTTCGGATGTCAGCCAGAATCCTTCTCTGTAAGTATCAAGCCTGCATCGGAATATGTATCCTGGAGAAAGCGCATATCCCGACTTAGGCGTTACCTTGAATTCGACCACATAACAGTTATCTACTATAAGCTCGTCATCGTCGTAAACCTCTTCGTTATATTCCCATGTGTTTAAAAGCGGCGTGACAAGAGTTACCGAATATTTATCAGGTTCCGATGAAGTAAGCTGCAGATCGTTTACCTGTCTGTAAGGCAGGAAGTTGCTGATTTCGACCCCGACCGTCCTGATTCCTTCGTCGCAAACAAGAACGCTCTTAAATGCAATCTCGTTAAGGCCGATGTAAATATGGTCTGCCGCTTGCCATTCATTTGCGGGATCCTCAAACCTGCGCATCTTTACTGTGCCGGTTGTATACGCTGCAACGTATCCGCTGTTCAGCTTTACTTTTACAAATATGTTGTATTTGAAGCCTTTGCACAGCTGAATATCGTTTACTATATTGTTTCCGTAAACATCACGGATATTGTTTATCGTCAGACTGTATTTTTCGGGTTCACCCGACGCAACGCTGACGTCGCTTAACTTCGAGCCACCGTGAAAACCTGACACGACCGCCTTGATTTCCGTTACGGCTTCAAAGTCATAATCAATTATTATTATCTCGTTGATTCTCAGCACATTGCCGTAATTTATAACAGCCTTATACAGCATTGTGCATTTTTCCGTAACCTCCGGCGGCGTATACGACAGTTCGTTTATAGCTTCGGGGATTTCTGTGAACGAGCCGAAATTCTTGGATACATACCAATCTACCGTTTTTATCGGATCGCCCGAGCCATACGGGTTAGGAGCCTTACTCAGCAGGTCGATCTTACCTACGCTATTGCTGTTTACAGTAAAACGGGTGCGTTTGGTATGGCTCAACACATAATTATTTCTGTCGGTTTTCAGCCTGCAGATCTCGTCTGCGCCTCTTGCGGCCATAGCCTTCTTTTCGTCAATGCCGGCCTGTGGTGCGGTAAGCAGAGTCGTGTACTCTACCTTTTCTGCAGAATTTGTGATTGTACCTGCTTTAGAAGTAAGTACCGCCTTCTCGGTAGGATAATATACCTCTATATCATTTGGGCTAAGCGGCATGGTTCCGCCCAGGAGCGTTATGTTGTAATACTTTTTCTGTAACGCCTCGTCACTTGTAACACGGACAAAATACGGATCGGAAATTATCGTTCCCGTTTTATCGGTCACTCTGCCCTTGCTCTTGTTTGTGATGGTTCCGCCCGTCATAACCAACGATGCGTAATAATCACAACCGTCTATCGAGGAGAGCGCTATACTGGAGGTAGTTACTATGGTACCTCCGTTTATCAGAGCAGTAGAATTAAGCGTTCTTTGTTTGCCGGCAAAACCGTTATCCAGCTTTATCGGAGTACCGATCTGTGCGTCAAAATAACCATCGTTGATTACAAGATCCGATGCACTCAGCTTGATCATTTCACAATACATCGCATTGGTACCCGTGTAGCAGAATGTACCTCCGTTTATAACGATCTTACTTCTGTTCTCAGCCAAAAACAGATTCTGGGCTACATCCTTGGCATAGAAATACATTTTACCCGTTCCCACCGAATCCTCAATGGTCAGCTTACTATATTGGACGCTTAACAGATGATCCTGCGAGTCAATACTGTTACCTGTCTTTTTAAGTGTATAACCGGCAAGGTCCAGCGTCTTGTCACTTTCTATAGGCGGACACAATCTCGTCAGATAGTTAGGTTTATATTCCTCAGGGTCGCAGTCAATATCTGCGCCAAGCCTTATCTTAGACTCCTCACTGCCGTTGTATGCCAATCTCAGCTGCCGGTAATTGCGGACGATAAGGTATCCGTCACTTGAATACTCTGTGCTTTCGCCATCGGTGCCTGCGGCACTGATAGGTATGATTGTCAACGGCAGTGCGGTTATCATAATAGCAAGTGCCGCAAACAAAGCCATAATGCGTTTAAATTTTATTTTCATAATCCTTTACCTCCTCATTATAATTTTCAAAGTTCATATAAGCCCACTGCTCTTTATTATATTTTACACCGCATTCAGCAAAATGACATTACCCAGATGGGTAAATTATGCAATTCGCCTTGAACCCTCATTGCATTTTTTACTATTGCGAAGCTCATCTTCGGTAATTGTGCGGTTTTCCGCCCGAAAGCACAACCGCAGATTTTCGCATATCTCTTGCAGACATAATACCGGCTAAGGTGGTTTGATATAAGATTCGACAGGCAATAAACAGAAAAACGGACATCGGTAAATGCCGATGCCCGTTTTTATATTCAGTTTAACCGCTTACCTCTTTGTCCTTACCGTAAGCTCCTTGCTCCACGAACCGTACTGCTTGGTATTTCCGTAAGTCTTATACGCTCTTATCCTGAACTTGTAGCTTGTGTTAGCCTTCAGGCTCTTTATCGTACAGCTTGTAGAAGTAGCCTTAGTACCCGTGTAAACAGTTACCCATTTACCGCCCTTGTACTGCTGTAACTGGTAACCGCTTGCGGTCGTACCCTTGTTCCAGCCGAGCGTTATCGAATTCTTGGCTGTGGATTTAGCCTTGAATCCGCCAACACCGTAAGGATTGGTATTTACCTTTACCTCACCGCTCCACGAGCCGTACTGCTTAGTATTTCCGTAAGTCTTGTACGCTCTTATTCTGAATCTGTAGCCTGCAGTACCTGCCTTTAAGCCCTTTACAGTGAAGCTTGTGTTGGTAGCCTTTGTTCCGGTGTAGATAGTTACCCACTTGCCGCCCTTGTACTGCTGTAACTGGTAACCGCTTGCCGTCGTACCCTTGTTCCACTTTAATGTAACAGAGGTACTTGACTTTGAAGAACACTTGAAACCGCCTACGCCGTAAGGATTGGTGTTAACTTTAACTTCACTGCTCCACGAGCCGTACTGCTTAGTATTTCCGTAGGTCTTGTAAGCTCTTATTCTGAATCTGTAACCGGCTGTACCTGCCTTGAGATTCTTTACAGTGTAGCTTGTGTTGGTAGCCTTTGTTCCGGTGTAAATAGTTACCCACTTACCATCCTTATACTGCTGTAACTGGTAACCGCTTGCCGTCGTACCCTTGTTCCACTTTAATGTCACAGATGTACTTGTCTTTGACGAACACTTGAATCCGCCAACGCCGTAGGGGTTTGTGTTAACGGAAAGTGCCGATGTATAATCGCTGTAAGCACCGTCCCTGACCGCTCTCATACGGAACTTGTATCCTGCTGTTCCTGCCGCTAATCCCTTGACGGTATATGAAGTCGTTGCATTGCTTGTTATCTTTGCAACATTAGTCCACTTGCCGCTCTTGTACTGCTCTATCTCATAACCGCTTGCACTCGTGTTCTTGTTCCACTGCAATGTTACATTGGTGCTGGTTAATGACTTAACCTTGAAGCCGCTTACCGCTCCGAGAGGAGTTTTATGCTGAACTGATTTTGAAACATCGCTGTAATAAGTGCTATTACCTACAGTCTTATACGCTTTTATACGGAATGTGTGTGTTGTTGCCACACTCAGCTTTGACACCGTGTAAGTAACCGTGCCGTTCGATGTAATCTTTGCTACCTGTGTCCACTTTGCTCCGTTCTGCTTTTCGATGATATAACCTGTAGCATTTGCGTTTCTGTTCCACGAGAATGTCACAGATGAGTCGGTTTTGCTCTTTATAGCAAATCCTGTAACGGCAGGGAGCTTGATTTCAAACGACTTATCTACACTGCCTACATATCTTCCGACACCGGTTACAGTTACCTTTGCAGTACCGATATCCTTGTTATCGAAATATGATACCGTGTAATCCGTCTTTTCAGAGAGCGCCTTTCCGTCATACTTTACCGTTACAACGGGTTTTATCTCTTTTCCTGTATAATTAAATGAAGTTGCTGAAAGCGTAATCGTTGTATTGCTCATAGTTACGGGAGCAACAACAACTACGCCGCAGGTTGCTTCTACCTGAACAGGCTCGGGTTCCTTTAATGTGGGTATTCTTACTGTTCTTGCAGTAATCTTGCAATCGCCCGTCTTGAGTGCCTTTACCTTGAGTATCTGAATGTTGGATTCTGAATTGTATGTGCTGTCAACTATCTTGAGGATACTCTCGTCGCTTATCTCCCACTCGATCTTTTCGTTTGCTGTAGTGGGATTTTCCTTGAGCGCTATCTCATAAATATCATTTCCTGTAAGCAGTGTATAACTCTGCGAGGAGAATGTCATTGTTGTTACAGGCGTATAAGCGTTGACCGTAAACGATGCGCTGACAGGCGTAAGGCTGTCTGTAGTTGCCGTGATTACAGCTGAGCCTTTAGCGTTCTGTACCGTAATATTTCCGGTTACAGAATCTACCTTTGCTATTTTTTCATTACTTGATGTCCATATAATATTATCGGTTGATGACTGACTTGAATCAAGTATGGATTTATCGAGTACCGCAAGTGCGTCATATTTGCTTCCGACTTTAAGCGAAATGTCTTTGAACGGGAAATTGATTTCAGTTATCGGATTAGCCTTAACTACGGTTACCGTAGTTGTAACATATAATCCTCTTTCGGAATTTTCGGTCGGAATTACCTTGGCGGTAACTATTACAGTGCCTGCCTTCTTGGCTGTCAGTATGCCATCGTCCTTGGAAATCTCAGCCTTTGTTGTATCATCGACAGACCACTCTATCTTATCCGTTGTATTGGAAGGAGTAAACTTGGCGGTAAACTGTGTCTGATGATTTTCGGGAACAAATACGCCTTCCTCGGTAACTTTGTTTTTGCCGTTCCACAATTCAATCTTAGTAGCCGGCACAAGTATTGTAAAGTTCAGCTTTTTATTGACTTCGCCGCTGAGCGAAGAAATCTGCATTGTAAATGAGCCTTCTTTTTTACCTGTAACCGCAACTTTAGCTGTTTTTCCGTCTTCTGAATACGCAATAAATGCTGCGGATGCGTTTGTGTTGTTTGCCTAAATTGCAACAAGCAGACAGTCGTCACAATCGGCGCTTTCCTGCTCTATGGCAATGTCTACATACATTATCTGATTTACGTCAACATAAAGAACTGCGTCATTGCCGATCATATTGCCGTCGCTGTCAAATGCGTTGATAGCCTTAGCGGGATTTTCAACATTTCTGTTTACAATAGAGAAATACTTTTTGATTATTCCCGTGAAATTCAACGATTTGTTGAAGTTAAAGGTTATATAAGCCTCGTCGCCCGGATTTTTGTTATTGGTATAAGTTAATGTGTAATCAACATTTTCGGTCAGTTTTTTACCGTTATATGTAACAATGGGTTCGGGTCTTATAGGCATACCGCCCATATATCCCTGGTCGGGAATATCTTCAACGAATACTTCATTATCTTCTGTAACGTCTTTTTTGGTAATCTTGAAGAAGTTCGTAGCCTTGTATGTACCTGTGTAATTTCCGATACCCGTAAATACAGCCTTCGCAGTGCCTACGTCAAGGTTATCAATATACTCAACAGTATAATCAACATTCTCTTCGAGCATTACGGCATTGTTGTTGATGTAGAGATTGTATTCGGGAATTATATAATCACCCGTATAAACCTGAGGTGACGAGATTCCGACAACCTTTGCCGAACCGATATTTTTTGGGGTTATTTTATATTCCGTAACAAAACTTCCGCAGTAATTTCCCAAACCGTAGAAGGTCGCTTTTGCCGTACCAACGTTGACATTATTAGTATATGTTACCGAAATATCCTTGTCAAATACAAGCTGCGTGCCCCCGTACCTTACAACAGGATCGGAAGCAGGCTTAAGCTCATCGCCGTAATTATATATCATATCCCTTATAACAGGACGTGTAACAGCGTTATCACTTATATTGGCAGGAAGTATCTGATAAGTGCATACCAGTTTACCGTTCTGAGAAGCAGATGTAATACCATTTACTGTAACTGTAACAATACCGGAATTAACAACATCATCCGAATATGTAAGCGTATAATCCTTGTCTTCTTCAAGAACATTTCCCGCACGGTCGGTAACCTCGGGCTTCTGCATCTGTATTGTTCCGTTATATGTAACATTCTCAGGCATTTTACTGATTTTGAACGAAACAAATTTATCTACGGATTCCACTACTTCTATTTCACAGGTAGCGGAAATATTCTTGGGATTCGGTTCTTCGATTGTCGGTGTACGCTTTGTTGACGCAGTTACCTTGACAACACCCGTCTTAAGAGCCTGTAACTGAAGCTTTTTTACGTTGGGTGTATCTCCGTCGGATTCCCCGATGATTTTTACTATCTCTTCCCCGTCAGGATTTGAAACGGTCCATTCAAGAGGTTCGGTTGCCGTATTCGGAGATTCGGACACTATTATGTAATCAGTATTCTTCTCGTTCATATCTAGAAGATATCTGTCACTTGTAAATTTCAGGACAGAAGCAGGCGAAGAAACATTGACAACAAACGAAGCCTTGACAGGCTCTACGCTGTCAGAAGATACTGTTACGGTAGCAAAGCCGCTCTTATTCTGCGCCTTGATCATACCGGTTTCATCAACCTTAACTATGCTTTCGTCGCTTGAAGTCCATACAAGACTATCTGTTGATGAGTTCTTTTCATCTCGTATAGTTGTTTTTAAATGTGAAAATGCGTTATATGTATCATTTACGTTGAGATTTACAGCATCATCCGTTGTATAATCAAACTCAAGCTTTGTTATGGGATTTGCCTTAAGTATTGTAACAGAAGTTGTTACCTCAAAATCTCTCTGCTTCAAGCCGTAAGCCGCACGCTGTTCTTCCGTGTAATCGTTCATTTCATAAAGAGGATTAACGGCTCTTGCAGTTACTGTAACGGTACCTGCCAGCTTTGCTGTAATTGTGCCTTCGGACGAAATTTCAGCCTTGGTATTGTTGCTTACGCTCCATTCAATACCGTCAGTCGTAGTAGAAGGTGTTGATGACGCAGTAAGATAAAGCAGATGATTTTCAGCTACAGTTACACCCTTGCCTGTAATTTCTTCATCACCGTGTTTGAGCTTTATAGAAGTTATAGGATTAAGCACAACAACTTTTATCTTCTGATTAGCTTCGCCGCTCTTTGTAGCGACCGTTACCGTATATGTACCGGGCGTCACACCGTTGATATTGAGTTTTGAAGATAAATTACCGGCGACTCCCGCCGTAAGATTGCATTTAATTCCTTTAGTGTCGCTTACTGCGAGAACGACTTCATCATCGCAGTTTTCAACGCCTTCGCCAAGAAGAATATTAAAATCGCTGCTTTCTCCCTTATCAATGTAAACGGTAATCGCATCTGTTATGGGATAGTTGCCCTTAGCAGTACTTACCAGTACATTTTTGGATGGATTGAGGACATCATTTCCCGATGTCGTAATTATCCACTGCGGTACATATTGCTCTATCTCATCGGCGAAAGTCTGTATCGACACAGACCCTGCTATAAGTGACAATGCAAGTATTCCCGCAAGCGTTTTCTTAATACAATTAATAATCATCGCTTTTTTCCTCCCGTATTATTTTCATAATGTAACAACGCATCAATGCATTTATAATATTATAACATCTTGAGAGAAATTTGTCTATACCACTTCCTACTAAACCAAGCTAAAATAATTGTGAAATATGCATAATAATTACAAATTATTCAGCGTGTCGAAAAAGTATTTTTCGACACGCTGCAGACGTTGAGAGACACACGCAGACAAGGAAACCGCTCCGACAGGCGTACAAAGCTACGTTGAGGAGCGGTTGACACAGTAAGCAAAAATGCTTTCACACAGCCGTAAAAAACGGCTGTGTGAAATTCTTTTTATTTATCGGATTTTTAGTTTGTGCCAGTTTACTTTTCTGCATTTTTGCGGTGCGTGGGTTTATCGACAGTCTGAATAATTACAAATTATTGTGATCCTTTCAGTGCTTTTGCAATACTCCTGCCGGCAAGCTCGGCTGAGTATCGCATTCAGAGCGTATGACTGTTCTTCGCTGTCATACAACTGTATGTCGCTGATGTCATACCTTGTATTTGCGTCATAACTATTTTGTTCCCACTCACCGCTTGATGTCGAGTAATATCCCAACATATAATCGGTTTGTGAATAGAATGTTATTGACGAAACGTCAACAGGGTAATAACCTTCAAGCAAATCGTCACGATTAATGGATATCTGTGTCCACCACTGATCGTCGCTGAAGGTTATGCCACCCGCAATGGCAGATTGTGCCAGTGTAGACAGTGCCAAGGATGCCGCCACTATGCCTGCGGTCAGCTTCTTGAATCTCTTACTTATCCCTCTTTCATAATTATTTATACAAAAGGCACAGTCCACCCGTGCGGACTATGCCTTCATTACCATATTGAGTTTTACACAGAGATATTGTGCAGTATTTACAGAGGTGCTATTATAGAGCCCCCCCCGTTTACATAAATTGTAATTTATCATCTTGCACATATCTCTCACCATTTCATAATATCGTCTGAATATTTAATTGCAGTTTATTTTTCTTTAGTATATCACTATTGTTAATTGCTGTCAAGTATCAATCCGGTAATTGCCACAGTACGCATAAATATTCAAGCGGTCACAGCTTGTAACCGTGACCGCTTTTTCCGCATTATCCTTCGAAAATTGCCATCACCCTTGCCTCCCTTGTCAAAGGGAGGTGGATTGACGGCATGGCACAAACCGTTGCTTTATTCCGTTTTGCTTGCGATACCCCCGCCTTTTTTATTCACCGAACTTTTCTGCCGTCAAGACGGAGGGATTGCACTCCGTCAGCAGAATTATTTTAATAGGCGGAATTTACAGTGGCTTTCAGCCACAGGCGGAACTTGGAGCGGCACGTTGCCGCAAAAAAAACAGTCACAGCATATCACTGTGACCGCTTATCTGCTAATTATCGCTTTGTTTATTCCCGCCGTTTCACTATTCTACAAATAGCTCAGACAATTCCAAAGGCGGAATTTGAGGCGGCTCACAGCCGCAGGCACTTAGCCGTTGCCGACTTCTACAACGTAAATATCAACGTATTGCAGACCCCATGCGCAAGCATCGTCATAATGCTCCTCTGTACTGCCCATATATACGTCTACAGGAATCGTACCTGCCATCATTCCATCACCTGTATCGGCGGCAATAGCATAGCCGTAGCAGATATTGTCATACTGACCGACTATATAGAGCTTCGAGCCGTAGGGGATAACATTGGGATTTACCGCAACTGTGCCTATCTCAGCCATTCTGCCGCTTGCGGTATACGCACCTTCGGGCGCTGTATAGGCTGTAGCCTTGCCGGATACCACATACTCATAGTCAACCGGTCTGCCGTTCCTTAGTACGATAGATGTATCATCTATCTTGCAATAAGGAGTTACGATTGCCGCACCCTCGGCTATAACCTCGTCAACCTTCTTGGTCAATACCTTTGTGGTCTTCTTTACATCCGTCTTTACACCGTCAATGTAGGTGGTAGTCGTTGTAGTTCTTATCTTGCCGTTGACACCCTTTGTACGAACCTCGCTCTGACCTATAGCCAGAATGTTGCTCGTTACGGTAGATGTCTGATAAGGGATAATCTTATCCTGTTTTTCAGTCTTTATCTCGACTCTTGAAACCTTTATCTCGGCAGGTCCGGTTATCTTGGATTCAAGCTCCTCGCTTACCATATCGTTCTTGCCGAGTGTTATTTTCGCTCTTTTCAAAAGCTCTGAAACCGTGTTGTCAAGGCACTTTACGGTTGTTGTCTTTCCGTCTGCCGTAATCTTCACGTCATAGGCTCTTGTAACAGCGATCTTCTGTCCTTCTTTAAGAACAGCCGTCTTTGCAGGTGATACCTTGTCATATTCGCCAAGCTTAACGCCTGCCTGCTCAAGCAGCTGTGCCACTGTTGCGTCTACACTGTGTGCAGTGGCGGTCTTCTTGCCGCCTTCCAGAATATCAACGTCAAAGGCTCTTTCAATAGTAAGAGTGGCTGTTGCCACGTTCTCCTCAAAGCCGGTGAAGTCTATCCTGTCGTATGTGCCGAGCGTTATGTGGTTCTCTCTGAGTATCTCATAAGGATCGGCACTTACCGTATAAACAATACGCTTTTCGTTCTCGTCGATTATCTCAACGTCATTTCTGAAGTAGAGCAGACCTGTCATAAGGAATACTCCGAAGATACTGCCGAATATAAGCAGTATTTTAAGTGCTGCGTTCTTTGATATGCGTATTGTCAGTCCGGTGTTTCTGAATCTGGGAAACATATATCCGCCTTTCGTCATCATATCGGTAGGTTTAAGCAGTACCCATACGGGCATCACGGTATTAAAATTACGGCTAAATCCGTCTGTCACCACTGACCGTGTACGATAACTCCCCGTTCGGAGAGAACCGCTGCTACGTTTATTATCGGGCTTTTTTCAAGCTCTAGACAATTATAATTTCCGTTTTGCAAAATGTCAAATAGCTTGAGGCAGTCATTTTTGGTGAAAATGCACAATAAAAGGCTGTAACCGTTTTGTAACCTTTTTGTTACCGTTTTGTAATCAGTTAAAATCTGGCTATTGTTGACTTATTTTGTAATTTAATTTGTTAATCTGCCCAAAATTGAAGTTTGGATTTTTGTTGTGTTTTTAGACAAAAATAATTATACCTATTCGGAGATTTTGATGCAGATGTGTTGTGAAATGGTAATAAAATTACACGAAAAGGGCGGACGGGCAGGCGGAAAAACAGCCGGTAATATAGCAGGAAAGCCGATTTATGAGCATTTTTAAGGTGACTGAGGGGTGAATGTAAACGTATACTTGCGTGAAATATCGGGGGCTGTCTGAAGGCGAAAATATGGTTGTGACGTGTCCTTTATATATTATAATAGTATAGCCCGGATTTTTTACCTTTATGAAAGACACACGGTGATGAATTATGATGAAGATAGTGGCAACGGTAGGAGCGACAATTGATGATTTATGATGATTTTAAAGGATAGAAAAAAGCCGCCCGATGTGAGCGGCTGAATTTTGTGATACTATTATAATATAAAGGCGGTCGTACGAGCGGAAAAATCTCACGCATAAGTTAATACACAGAATATATTTTGCTTATATATTACTAATTTTAATTGTTTGATTTCCAATCAAGGATTTCTTCGGTAAGTTTTTTATCAAGATCAATGCGCATTGCTTTACATTCATCCGGGAATTTCTTAGCCGCTGAAAAGCACATATTTACAAGCATATCAGCACCGACGGGCAGAGCTTTTTTCAGTACGCTTTCGGGGAATACAAAATGTGTGCCGTGTTCATAGAGATACACCGAGTATTTGCAGGAATGCGGGCGGGATCTCAGGCGATTGTCCATTCTGCGTATGTATTTTGCGGTATCCCAGAGAGAATCGTCTTCCGCACCGACAAGAACGAGCTTGCCGCCGATATTCTCTACGGGTATAAAATGCTCCTCTTTAAGCAGTCCTGCTGCTTCGGAATCATCGAACACATCCTTTGAATATGTGGAATCGCCGTGTTCCTTAGACGCTTTGGCTATCTTCTGCCAATACTCAGGGTGCTTATAGACAAAGGGCATAAAGGGTACGGGTTTGCCGCCTATTGACACGATAGATTCGTTTTCGATCGGCCATTCCTTACAGCCGTCACGTTTACCCTGTGCGAAGCCCTGCCATACAAAGTCGCTCGGAGTCAGGGCAATAGTTAGCGTAATATCGTGATAATGAGATGCGGCGACAAGTGCGACCGTTGCTGTTGTGGACGCACCGACAATGCCGATTTTCTTGTTGCCGTGGGATTTGAGCCATTCTATAGCCGAGCCGATACGTTCAAGAGGGTAGTTATGGTGGCTGTAGTTCTTCTTTCCGGGCGACATTGACATTACGTTAATTCCGTAGGTATGAAGCCATTTCACGCAGGTTTTGCCCATATAGTCTTCGGGGTCGTCACCGAGCATTGCTATCATTGCGGTATCGGACGGGGTTTTACTTTCCCAGTATGCGCCGTAAAAGCCGTCGGCTTCGGGTTCAAAATGCAGATGTTTCATAGGTTGCTCCGTTTCGCTTTGGTTAGTTTTATCTAACTAAAGTATATCACTGAAATGACAGGATGTCAAGGGTGTGAGAAAAGGTTGGGGCAATTAAACAAGCGGGAGATTGCTCCTTTTGAAATGATGTAAAATTCATGTAGGGTTAGTGCTTTCTGAAAAATAGAACTATCACTCTTGGCTCCCTTGTGTAAAGGGAGCTGGCACAGTGCGGTACAATATTTTCGATGTTACTTTTAATATCAGGTCGAAGATTTTTTATAAATTAATAAGATTTCCGTCACTGTGACTGAGGGATTGTTAACGAAGGTGACGACAGGGCTGAAACAGTTTGTAGCAAGCAATCCCTCCGTCTTGACGGCAAAAAGTTTGACAAATCAAAAAGGTGGACGTATCACAAGCAAAACGCAACAAAGCGACAGTTTGTGCCTTGCCGTCAATCCACCTCCCTTTAACAAGGGAGGCAAGTGTGATGGTGCAAGCAAGGGATGGTGCGGTTTTGGGAGGGTTGGTGGAGTGACAATCCCTCCGGTAGTCGCCCGAATTTTTTCGGGCGACAGCACCTCACCTTTAACAAGGGAGGCAAGGATATAGTGCTTTTTGAGGGATAGTGCGGAAAATCTCATTGATGGTGCTGATGGGTATCAATCCCCACCGTCTTGCAGACAGAATAATTGCAAATATACCAGCGTTTGATATATCGCATAATAAAGCCGAATTTTCAAGTCTTTCGCTTGTCTGCAATCCACCTCACCTTTGACAAGGGAGGCAAGTGTGGTGGTGCAAAGCAAGGGATGGTGCGGTTTTGGAAGGGTTGGTGCAAGCGAAGGATGGTGGTGAGGCAATCCCTCCGTCTTGACGGCAAAAAGTTTGATAAATCAAAAAGGCGAATGTATCGCAAGCAGAAAGCAATAATATCAAGGCTTGTGGCTTGCCGTCAATCCACCTCCCTTTGACAAGGGAGGCAAGTGTGATGGCGCAAAGCAAGGGATGGTGCGGTTTTGGAAGGTTATGCGGTGGAGAAGGGGGGGTGATAATAATATAAAAAAGCGGTCACAGCTTGTCGCTGTGACCGCTTATCTGCTTTATTGCTTTGTGTAACTCCGCCGTTCTGCTAATCTTAGCTGACCGCCGACAATTCCAAAGGCGGAATTTGAGGCAGCTCACAGCCGCAGGCGGAATTGTCAGCGGCGACTCGCCATTAGGCTCTGGATTTTATGATGTCGACCATTTCGCCGACGTTCTTCATCGAAGAAACCTCGCCCATCTTGAAACGGATACCGAATTCGTCTTCTACAGCGGAGATGAGGTTGATATGCTCAAGGCTGTCCCAGTCCTCTATATCATCTGCTGTTGTGCCTGCTTCGACCTCGATCTCGTCATCGTCGAATACGTTTCTGAAAACCTCGTTTAATCTTTCGTAAATTTCCTGCTCGCTCATTTTACTTGTTCCTTTCTACAGTAATATACTTGTTTTTAGGCTCGTAGCCCGAAAGCGAAAGCTCCCATACGGTGTTGCCGTCTGCGTCCTCGCTGACCTTCGTAAAGCCGAAGTCGCCGTACAGCTCTTTCACCATTTTATTCTTTGCGGTGGGGTAATAATATCCCTTTACCGTCTTAAGTCCACGCTGTTTTGCTCTGTCACAGAGATTGTCGAGCATTGCGTATTCCATATCACGCTTAAGCACACGGCAACTCATAAGCCATAAATCTATGTCGAGCGTATCGCCGTTCACCTTTCCGATAACTACCGATACTATGCCGTTGTCACCAAACTTGTCGGCAAGCCTGCCGTACAGCCTGATATAGCTGTCATCTGCGAATACCTGCTCCATTTCTGCGGTCGTAAAACGCTTTGTGGTGAGGTTGAACTGGTTGCTCTTGTTTGTAAGCTGTGTTATGCGGGGGAGATAGACAGGCAGGAAGTCATCTATCACAGCCACCATCTCAAGACTGTGAAGATACTCGCCGTAGTCGGTGAACTGTGCCTGCTGTGCGGCTCTTACCGCATTCTCCTTGTACATTTCGTTACGCTTTAAATCATCGCTTGAAAAAGCGGTTATCTCAAAGAAGCGTGAGCGGTCTACCACTCTTATATAATCCTCCGGACGCTCCATTTCGGGAACGGCTACTGTAGGCAACTGTGCGGAAACTATCGCACGCTCGGCAGGGTTATCGTCAAGGAATACGAGCGCATCCTGTCCGATGTTGAGCCCTGTCGCTATTGCCTCGATATTTCTGTCCTTGTTATCCCAGTTTGCCTTTATCATTATGAAATCATCGGGCTTTAAACTGCCCTCGGGGTGATTAAGGCCTGCAAGGGCGTTTTCCTCATCGTTCTTCGAGCAGACGGTCAGCATTACGCCTGTATCCTTCACAAGTCCGAGATACTTCTGGAATTCGGCATAGACCTGTCCCATATGGGTTTCCTGTCCTATTTCAATGCCGTCAACACCGTCATCTCCGACAACTCCGCCCCATAATGTATTATCAAGGTCGAGTACAAGCGCTTTCTTGTTCTTGCCGAACACCGACTTTATTATTGCCGCTAAGTTGAAAGCAAAGTCGGGTATCGCAGGAACGCACATTGCGTACTTGTACAGGTGCCAGTAGGACGGCTCGCTCCACTTGTCAAGACCGTAGCAGGCGCTGACATAGTTTATATCATTGATATAAAAACTCTCATGCGATGCGGCATAATCGGCAAATGCCGTGTTCAGCCTGTTTATGAAATTCACTCTGCCTCGGCAGTCAAACGCATCACGGTTGCCCATAAGTCTGAAATACGGCTGTTCAAAGTTATTCTGTATAACGGGGCAGTGGTAGCGCTCGGCTATCTTTTCCCACATTGTTTCAAAATATTTCATCTGCTCGGCAAAAAGAGCGTCTGTCTGCTCCTTGCTGTCGGTTATCGCAGGATATTTCAGAATATTGCGGTTGGACGTGTGAACGAAAATAAGGTCGGGCGAGAAGCTGTCAAGCTCCTCATTTCCGAATACTGCGTCCTGCCAGTAACGGTTGTACTCCGACTCGTAGAAGGTCGGCTCGATGCCGTAGTTCAGCAGGAATAATTCGAGCATATTTATTATATCGTTCGTGGTTGAGCCGCCGAGAACGGCGATTTTTTTCTTTATGCGCACACTGCCGTCTGACAGGAGCTGTCTTTTTATAGAGCGTTTCTTTTTCAGCAGATAACCGCTGTCGAAGGGGTATTCAAGTTCTTTCATGTAATCTTCCTTAAATGTTTCTTATATATGAGAAATAGTCGCAGTTGCCGCCTGCAACGGTATAGGCGCAGTTTGCAAACAGCAGATCGGTCGCATCGACCTGCTTACAGAATTTTATTGCGTTTACCTCGCAGTAGCGCAGGTCAAGCACATAGATATTATCAAAGCTCTCGGTGAAGAACGGGATAAGCCCGTTGCCGTAGCTTTCCTTGATAACGACCAGATTTCTGCCTGTCTTTGCGTTGGTCTTTATATGGGCGATGAGATCGTCACTGCCTAAAAACGACAGGTAGTAATAGCTTGCGTTGTCGCAAAGGAAAAGGTTGCTGTCATAGCCGTTGCTGTAATAACGGTCATAATATGTGGTTTTCAGCTTATCCTCATTCGGAGAATAGTAGACCGCATAGGTTTCGGGATCGTTATTAAGATGCTCATCGGACGAATAGTAATACATCGAGCCGACATAACCGCCGCAGGTTTCCTTGCGGTAATTCTTTATATCCGGCACCTTTACACCTGCCGTTTTGCAGAACACCTGTGCGGCATAATATGCGCCGAGCGGCATCCAGTGGTGGTCCGTCCTTGAGTATATCTCCTCTGAGGTGTGCTTTGACAGAGTATCATACACGCTGACATTTGTAACGCCCGTGCTTTTAAGTCCGCTTTCGATATAATCTATCTTATCCTTCTGAAGCTCGGTATAGCCCTTGTATTCGGTCGGATTGTAGAAATCGACAGAGGTCGGTATTACCATAGAATATACCGTTACTTCTGGAAGCGCCGACTGGAACGCCTTTACATCGGTCATATATTGATCGCAGTAGCCGTATGTACCGCCGTAGAACATAATTCCACGGTAGTGATTATCCATACCTGCGACTAATATACCGTTGTCGCCTATCGCCCTGTAGCTGTTTATATCGCTGTTGCTTGCGGGGGCGGAGCTTTCTTCGGCAGAAGTGCCGTCTGTTTCGGGAGCGGAGGTTTCTTCGGCAGAAGTATCCGGCGGTAACGTTTCGGGAGCGGAGGTATCGGGCTGTCCGGTTCCTTCGCTTTCGGTGTCCGAAGGAGCTTCCGATGATACGGGGTCGGGTGGTAGGGTGTATGCCGATGTGTCCTTGCCGCTTGCGTTGCTGTCGGGGAAAACCTCCGAGCATCCGCAGGCGAGCGATAATGTCAATATAAGTGCTGTTATCTTCGGGAGCTTTTTCATACTGCTCCTCCTTTCAGAAAACCTGTCAGAGATTTACTTTGAAAGCAGGTTGTTCTTTATACCCTCTGCATTTTCACCGACAGCGGAGAATGTACACATTGTGAACAGAACGTCGGTAATGCCGTTATCCTTAATAAAGTCGGGTGCGTAAAGGTCAAAGTAGCGGATGTCGCAAACGTAGATTTCCTCAAAGGAATCTATAAAGAAGGGAACTTCGGCATTGCCGTAGCTGTCCTTGAAGATGCAGAGCTTTCTGCCGTTCTTGTTTGCGGTTTCTATCTTTACTATCTTCTGATCGCCGCCCATAAAGGTCGAATATGCGCCGCTTGCGGGCTGATCTACAAATATGCTGTGGAACTGTGTGAACTGCTCGTCAGCCTTGAAGTCGGTGGTATAATAGGTGGCGGTGTAATCTGTAGAGGGGATATAGTAGGTGAAGGTATCGGGGTCGTTCTTGATACGCTCGTTATACTCGGTAAATACGTACATTGTTCCGACAAAGCCTTCTATCGTTTCCGTCTTGTAGGTCGAAAGCTCCTTTACGGGTACCTGTGCCATTTCACAGAAAGCCTTTGCCGCATAATATGCGCCGAGGGGTTCCCAGTGGTGATCGGTACGGGTATAGATGTACTCGTTTGTGTGTGCCTCAAGTGCGGCATATCCGTCAACGTTTATCACGTTCACCAGCTTGTTTGCAATGCTGTTTATCGAATCTCTGTGGCTTGCGTTGTATTTTTCGTAGCCTTCGGGGAGGTAGTATGCGCCTGCTGTAGGCACTACCATATTGAATACGTTTACCGATGAGCCTACCTTTTCCTTGAACTCGTTAAGGTATGACGCATAGTTCGCACCGTCGCCGCCGCCGTAAAGGGAGATGCCCCATGTATGACCGTCTATGTCAACTACAAGCTGGCCGTTTGTCTGAACGCCGTCAACGCCGACAGGCTTCTTGTTTTCGGACGATGATTCATCGGAAGAAACTGTGCTTTCTGAAGATGCTGATGAATTATCGCTTGTTGTATCGCTTTTTGTATTATCCTTGCTTTCTGCCGAGGAACTTTCCGTTAAACTGCTTTCGTTTTTGCTGTCCGTGGCGGAGCTTGTATTCTGTGATGAGCAGGCGGAGGCCGACGTCAGAATTGACGCACAGGCAAGTATTGCCGCTGTTAACCTGATATTTAGCTTCATAGTATGTCCTTTCTTTATGCGGGGGTATTTTTATATTGCCCGTAAATGTAAATTCTTGTCCTATTGTAGTATATCACACTATCGTGTCAAGTTCAAGGATTTTCACTTAAGTTTCAGCCGGCGAAACATTATATTTACTGTAAATGTCACGGGTTATGACTATTCCGCCGGGGAGGGCATATTCGCTCTGCATATAGTCGTAATAGTCGCCGGGGGTTATTATGCCTGCGGTCTTTACTATATCGGTTCCTGCCTTGCTGAGTATATAGTCCGCAAGGAAAACGCAGTTTGTACTCATAACGAAATAGGTCTTGAATCTGCCGCTTTTAAACTTATAGAACCGTGCGTGTGTGCCGTTCCACAGCGAACTGCAATAATCGTCAAAATCCGCAATATCGGCGGTGGGGCTGTTTTCGGTTGCAAGCTGATAGGGCGGTTTCCAGCGTGTGATGTTTCGTTCGAGCTTTGCTATGCCTTTTCTGACTTTTGCAAGCTGTTTTTCCGACAGCTTTATGCCAAAGTCAAACACCATCTGCAAATCGTGATAGACGCAGAAATTTATATACTTGTCAAAATCCGCTTTGAAAAGCACACCGTCACCGATGCCTCCGAAAAGCCTTTCGGACGCTTTATCGTAATTTCCGTAGGATATTACCGTGCCGTTCAGCACAAGGTCGCAATGTCCTATAGAGCCTACTCCGTCGGCGCTGACGTGGATAAGAACGTGTATATCGGGGGTGTCGGCGCTTTTTTCGTAACGCTCCTCGTTTTGCAGTTTTTCAATATCTATCTCACGGGAATCAAGCCGCTCGGTATAGCTGCGCAAGGTTTTCAGCGGTATGAACGTGGTTATGACCTGCGGAAGCGAAAAGCGTATCCTGCGGCGGATAATGCCTTTGGCTTTATTCGGAGCGGCCTCACGGATAAACAGCCTCAGCTCGCCTGCACCGTAAATTATGCAATATAGTCCGATGACAACAAGCATACCCTGACTTCCCATAAGAGTACCGAAAAGCATAATAATGCCGAAAACGGTGAAGAATATTCCAGAAAAAAAGTCATAGAACGCATCGGGAACGGCATTTTTAAGGGCTGTGCCGAAGTCGATGAATTTCACAAGGGCATTAAGAAAAACGTAAAGCGAGAATATAAACGACAGAAGCGCAAGAGTAGCGGCGGGAAAGAAAACGGATATTAGTCCTATAATAATGTTTCCGACACCGCTGAACACGGGCAGTCGCTGATGTCTTGCGTAGGCACGGATAAGGCGGTGGATACCGTTTGCAACGATAAAGATACCGCCAAGCCTTGCGGCAGGCTCTACCACTATTTTTCCGTTTACAAGTACAAGTATACCGACAGTGATAAGTCCTGCGCCGTACAGGAGCAGCCACGTTATATTGAAGTTCTTTTTTATATTCGGCTTTACGGTCATAATATGCTTTTACTCCTTTCTATAAATGTCTAACGGGGGTTTGGGGCGTAGCCCCAATGCGGGTTGTCAGTCGTTGGTGTCGCTGCGTCGTGCAGCGACTGTGTGCGACTGACTTCAAGCGTCCTTGCTTGGTGGGGCGGCAGCCCCACACTCAGCCCCGGCATGGATGCCGGGTGTGTATGCCCAAGGGCTTTGCAAGGACGCAAAGCCAACCAAGCATACACAGCCCTTCACCACGGGGAAGGGGTTTGGGGTTAGGGCTAGAAATTTGCACTTCATATTGAAAATCACACTTTTTCTACTAACCTATCGTCTATAAAACCATCTTGATTTTTACAAGAAAATATGATACAATAACTATCGCAACTTTACTGTGCGGTCACGGGGTGAAAACCGTGAGGAAAGTCCGAGCATCACAGAGCAGGATAGCTGTTAACGGCAGCCGGAGGCGACTCCAGGGCGAGTGCAACAGAAATATACCGCATTGTTTTTACAGTGTAAGGGTGGAAAGGCGAGGTAAGAGCTCACCACGGGGCAGGCGACTGTTCCTGTCTGTAAACCCTATCCGATGCAACACCGATTGGTTTCGGGGGTAAACCGTCTGCTCGGCGGTCCCGATTTAAGGTGGCTTGAGGTCTGCGGCGACGCAGGGCGTAGATAGATGATCGCACACGACAAAACTCGGCTTACAGGTAAAGTTGCTATGTGGATATTGTGCCGACCTTTCGGGGTCGGTTTTTTGTTTTTATAAAGCCGCTCGGTTATCGGGCGGCTTTAATCGTATTTACTTGCTGATTATCTTTTCTGCGGCGGAGGCAAGGTAGAGCGAGCCTGTTATCATCGCTATATCCTTTGTTCCTGCCTTGAGCGTTGCCTGTGATATTGCGCTGTTAAGGTCGCCGCAGGCGGTAGCACGTACTCCCTGCTCTATGGCAAAGCGTGTAAGCTGAGAAGCGGGTACGCATCCGGGCATAAAGCCGTCAACGAATATTACATCTTCGAAGCGGGGGAGAATTATTTTAAGGGCGGTCTGCCAGTCCTTATTTGCCATCATACCGACTACGCCGTGTATTTTTCTTTTGTCGCAGCTCAGCAGTTTTTCGGCGGCTCTCATTGCGGAGGGGTTGTGCGAGCCGTCTATGATGCAGGCAGCGCCGTTCACGCTTACCTCCTCCATTCTGGCTCTGAGGGCGGATCTTTCAAGTCCTGTGAACACACTGCTGTACTCTATATTCAGTATACGGCAGGCCTCTATGGCGCACAGTGCATTTTTTATCTGATGTTCACCGGACATAATGAGATGATAATTCATACCCTTGTACGAAAAGAACACATCGGTAATATCCATATGGAGCACCTGCACTCTTGACATATCGGGGATAATTTCTTCGCAGTTATACTCACGGCATTTATCATCAATGACACGCATTACCTCTTTTGCCTGTCCCGGATATACTATGCACGGAACGGACGGCTTTATTATGCCTGCCTTGTGACGTGCTATTTCGGTAAGCGTATCGCCAAGCACATCGGTATGGTCGAAATCTACCGCTGTGATCACACTTACAATGGGATTTACAACGTTAGTGCAGTCAAGAAGTCCGCCTATACCTGTTTCTATAACGGCAACGTTTACCTGCTCCTTATAGAAATAAAGCAGAGCAATAGCGCAAAGTATCTCAAACTGTGAGAATCCGTCAAAGCCTGTCTGTTCGACTGCCTTTTTCACCTGCTCGCAAAGAAGCGCAAAGGCAGGACGTGAGATATATTTGCCGTTTACCTGTATACGTTCTTCGATGCAATCAATATAGGGCGATGTGAATTTTCCTACGCTCTTGTTGTCGGCTTTTACAGCGTTGCTTATATATTCGCATACGCTGCCTTTTCCGTTTGTTCCTGCAACGTGAACTATTTTAAGCTCGTTTTGCGGATTGCCGAGAAGCCTCATAAGAATAACAAATCTTATAAGGTCCTTTACAGGTGTACCGGATTTTGTGAAAGAACCGACGTATTCAAATGCCTGTTCGTATGTCATGTGGGTTTCCTTTCGCATTTTCTTCTTTTACTCAAAACACAATTTCTTCATTTCATAAGTGCGATAAAGCTCTTTGCCTTATTTACTATCAGCTTGTCGTTGTCATAGACGAGCAGGTTATGCGCCTGTCCTATGCCTACCCAGCGTATCTCAGAAATTTCTTCAAGCTGGGGGGTGTAATCATAATTTCTTGCACGGGCGACAAAATACACAACCTCCTTTTTTGCGTCCTTGCGTGGCGAATATGTAACCGTTTCTCTGAAGCCCGAGTCAATATAAACGTCTATGCCGGTTTCCTCCTTTATTTCACGTTTTGCGGTTTCTTCTTCGGTTTCGCCGTTTTCAACGTGTCCTTTCGGGAAAGACCAGTAGCCCGACTTGATGTGCTTTATAAGCAATATTTCCGTATTGCCGTGAAATTTTCTGTAAACAATACCGCCGCAGGACTTTTCATAAGTCATCTGCTCCGAACACCTCCTTGTGTCTGACCGCTTGCGTTGTCAAAGCATTAAAACACGGTGCAGTTGTTTATAATCGTTTATATTATAGCACGTTTTTCACAAAAAGTCTATAGTGAAGGGGTGTAAATGATAGTTGGGTTGGGAAAAAGAGGTAGTTTTTAGTTGGGATGTGGGAAAAAGCCACGGTGGGTGCCGTGGCTTTTTAGTATTTATCTTTGGTAACAAGCTACCGATAGTTCTTTTTGTCGGATAGCACTTCTCGGGTTCGCTATTCGAATCAATGCACTTGTCAATATGAAAGAGGGAGACAACCAAAGCTTTCATTTAAAGGCAAGGGTGATGGTGCGAGGCGAAGGGATTATTGTTCTTTTGTAATGATTGTGGGGATTGAGAGGTTCGATGCAACGGGAGGGGCAAGCAAGGCAAGGATGCCTTAGCGTGTGTGCCCAAAGTTTTGCACGGATGCAAAACAATACAAGCACACACAGACACTCAGCCCTACGAAAAGCGAGTGGGATAGAAGTTCTGTCAAATTCAATCCCCACCATAGTTGGCTCGGCTTGACCGAGCAACAGAACCTCACCCTTTTTCGAGGGCGGGCATGGATGCCCGAAGTTGAACGCCCAAAGTTTTGCAGGACGCAAAACAAACAGAGCGTTCATTTAAAGGCAAGGGTGATGGTGCTTGGCACAAACGATAGTATCACTGTGGCGATTTAACAAGAACCGGTTTAATCTTCGGTTTTTGTAAATCTGAACGATTTCATATCGAACTGTGTGCCAGGCAGGAATACGAATGCAATGTTGTTCTTGCCTGCGATATGCTCGACGTCAAACGTTACCGGCGTGTACTCGTCTGCGTGGGGGAATTCGAGCAGACGGGTGGTCTGGCTGCCGTTCTCATCGTTTACTCTGAGCTGTATGGTGCAGTTATCAAGCGGTGTTCTGCCTGTAACGGTTATCTTATCCGTACCGCCTTCGAAATCGAGGCCGTTGAATTCGATAACAACGTTGTTGCCTATTTCCTCAACGCACGAGCCGTTTACCTTGTAATCATCGCCGTACAGATTATCGTTGTCTGCCGCAGAGTTTTCCGCATAGGTACGGTCGTACTTTTCAAACTCAAAGCCGCCGAATATGCAGGAATTATTGATAACAAAGCTGATGTCGTGCGTTCCGCTTATTCTGCACGGCAAGTCGAAGGTCTGAGGGTATGCTCTGTCCCAGCCGCCGTTATTCTTTATTGCAAATGTGCCGATATATCTGCCGCCGTTGTCGGCATCGCCGAGATACAGCTCTACGGGATAATCTTCACCGCCGCCGCTGTTTCCGACACTTATCGTAATCTTCTTTGTGCCGCCGCCGAAATCAACGGTGCTGAAGCCGACGGTAGTTCTTCCGTTAAAGCCGCCGAGCGAACCTCTGTCTATCGTGATAACGGGAACATTCGAGAAATCGCAAAGGCAGGCGGCAATAAAGATATAAGGATCTTTTTCTGCTTTTCCGAGTCCTTCTGCCGTATATTCAAGCTCGGAGATAATCTTCGGAATGTCGGTACCGTTCTTTGAATATGCTCTCAAACGGAATTTGCCGTCACCGAAGGCTTTCAGTGTTGCCGTATTTCCGTCAAACGAAACTACCTTTGCAAAGCTGATTTCAACTCCGTTATCAGTACAGCATTTGAACTCTACGTCACGGAAGGTTGCGTTTTCGGGGAATATCTTTACCGAAATTTCGGCAGTATCACGTTCCTTTGTCAGTGTACGAGGCTCACTGTCGAAAAGGTCGATTTTTCTTACGGGAATTTCATTTGTGTAGGGCGTGGTTACTGCGGGGAATGCGTTTTGAGTAACAACGCTTACTCCCTGCGGCTCTGTTTCGGGGGCTACCGCTTTTATAGTTATCGTTTTAGGCTTCAGACCCTCGCTTTCGGCGGTTATAACTATGTCGCCTGTTTCAAAGGTGGAACTGATTATCGCAAGAAGCTTTCCGGAGAACAGCTTTCTGTGATTGCCCTTATAGCTGTCATAGTCGGTGCTGTCGCCGTTATCAAGTCCTACAAGTCTGCCTGCGCCTTTTACTGTGAACTTTATTCTGTTTACCGCATTCTGAACTTCCTGTCCCATTATATCGTCAACGGTTACGGTAATAAACGCAAGCGATCTTCCGTCAGCCGCTATTTCACTCACATCGGGAGTCATATTCACGCTGTGAGGATCAAGAGAGGTGAAAAGAACCGTTTCCTTTTCGTAATCGTCAGCATCGCAGTCGGGGCTGAGATAGCCTCTTACCGCAAGGGGCTTGTCCTTATGGAACGGCACTTTGAAGCGGGCGCAAAGCTTGTCTTCCGTGAGGTGATCTATCACCTTGCCGTCATACATCTCTCCGCAGTAATGAAGTCTGATAAACGGAAGGTCGGAATAAACAAGCACGTCTATAAGCTGACCCTCGTTGAAATCCCAGCAGCAAGGGGAAACGTGAATGAAGGATTCTTCCTCGGCTATATCCCATACCGATTTATAGAACCAGAACGAGTCTTTTTCAAAGCCTGCGGTATCTATGATGCCGAAGTACGAATTCTTTGTATTGTAGGGGGTAGGCTCGCCGATATAGTCAAATCCTGTCCATACGAACTGTCCCATTGAATATTCTGCGGCGGCATCCATAGCAAAGGATCTGAACGGAGATGCTCCCCAGTTTACAACGCTGTTTCCGAGATCGGAGCATTGCAGATCGTCATATACCAGTAAGCCTGTATCATAGGGGAGGTGGTATATGCCTCTTGAGCGTACCGTCGAGGCGGTTTCACTGCCGTAAATGACCCAGTCGGGATGCTTTTCGTGATGCTCGTCATACAGCTTTTCCGTATAGTTATAGCCTGCAAGCTTCAGATAATCCGCTACATTCTGTGCATTTTCCCACTGCATATAGTTTGAGGCTATCGTGGGCGGTGCATTGTGCATAGGGTCGTTCTTTTCGACCTCCTCGCAAAGCATCTTTGCGACCTCAAGTCCTCTGGGGCTTTTATGCGTATCGTATATTTCGTTGCCTATGCTCCACATTATAACCGACGGGTGATTACGGTCACGTTTTATCCACGCTTCAACATCCTTCTTATACCAGTCGGGGAAGAAACGGTGATAATCATTCTCGTTCTTGGCAAGCTCCCACATATCGAATATCTCGCTGTCAACGAGGAAGCCCATTTTATCACAAAGCTCCATAAGCTCTCTTGACGGGGGGTTATGGCTGGTGCGGATAGCGTTTACGCCCATATTCCTGAGCTTTTCAAGCTGTCGGCGGGTAGCATCGTAATTTACCGCAGCGCCGAGTGCGCCTAAGTCGTGGTGCATACAAACACCGTTCAGCTTAAGGTGCATACCGTTTAACAAAAAGCCCTCGTTTGCGCTGAACTTTGTGGTTCTGAAGCCGAATTTTTCAATAGTATCATCAAGCCTGTTTCCGTTATCGTCATAAAGTATCACGGACAGGGTATATAAATTGGGTGTGATCGTATCCCATAATTTAGGAGCATCCATATAGAACACCAGCTTATCGTTCTTGCCGCAAAGTCTGCGTTCGCAAACGTAAACCTCTCTGTCTTCGGGATCTCTTAATGTATATGAAATCAAGCCGCAGACCGTGTCGGAAAGGCTTATCTGTACAGTAGTCTTCCATTTGCCGTGTTCTCTGCGGTCTGTATCACTGCACTTTGCGCTGATATAGACGCCGTTTTCAACGATGTTACGGCGAGAGGTCTTTCTGAGCCAGACGTTTCTGTATATTCCGGCTCCGCTGTACCAACGGGTATTCGGGGATTTATGATTTACTCTGACTAAAATGCGGTTTTCGCCGTTTTTCAGAGCATCGGTTATATCAAAGCTGAAGGTTGTATAGCCGTACTTCCACTTGCCGACTTCCTTATTGTTTACATAGACGGTAGTATCCATATATACGCCGTCAAAGATCAGGATATAGCAATCGTCCTCTCCGAGAGCGTCTACGTTGAAATACTTCTCGTACCAGCCACAGCCGGACTTGTAGAGATTTGCCGTATCGCCGATAAGCCAGTCGTGCGGTATCTCAACATTATACCAATGTGCGTTTTCAAGCGTCTTTCCGTCACTGTCCGGTTCGGTGAGGGTGAATCTCCAGTTGTCGTTGAATAAAATTCTGCGTTTTTTCATATCTGTGTTTCCTTTCGGCTTTAAAGCTGAATATGAATTGTTAGTCTTATTGTAACAGTTTGAACAATGAAAATCAAGCCAAAAAGCAATTAAATAAAAAAAGATTTTACCCCATCGGAAAGCGACGGGGTAAAGTCTATATGTGAGGAGAATTTTGCTGTCAAGCAGCAATAAAAGGTTGGAAATGGTTCTGAAAAATTGCGGAAGTGATTTTATAACGATGAAAAAACAGTCAACTTATATTTCGTGATATAAAAGGAAGCGATAGTGTGACTTTTTCAGATGCTGATGTGTTTTTACGGGATGCTTCAAATCTGTTTGGGAATGAGGGAAACTTTAAATCAAGCGTCAATTTCAATCGTCCGCCGTAATGTCGGCAAATTTACCGTTTATGCGGCGGCATTTATGATATTCACGCCTTGATTTAAGTATATCACAAAAAATCCGAAATTCAATTAAAATTCGGTTACAATATGGTAACAATTTGGTTACAAATGGTTACAAAACGGTTACAACGGTTACAAAAGGGTAACAAAACCGAGTCTTTTCGTGACTGTTTTCCAAAATATACAAAAACACCGTCTGCAAAGCAGACGGCATTCCTGTAGTTTTATATGAAGGACAATGTCATAATCGGTTTTAAGCAACTCTTACGGCGCAGCTGAAGCAGTTTTGCCAATAAGAGCTGTTAAGGTCGGCGAACTTTACTTTTTCACCCGGATAAGGGCTGTAAATAAGTCGGTCGTTGCCTGTATATATTCCGGCGAAGTCGATCATCTCGCCTGTTTCTGAATCTTTATCGGTAAAGAAAAGGATGTCGCCCGGCTCAATCTCGCTGAGCGGTACGGTCGTACCCATTTCTTTCTGTGCGGCTGTTCCTCTCGGACAATTGATAAAGCCGTTTTCACGAAGGACATAATATATAAGTCCCGAATTATCGAAACCCTGCTCAGGCGTTGCCATACCGCTGACATAATCGACTCCGACAAGAGCCTCGGCGGTCGATACTATCTGAGTGCGAAGGTCATTTATTGTACTGCTGTTATCAGAGCTTTCGGGGTGCGATATTATATCCGATACCGTTGTCTGCTGTGACGAAGGTTCTGAGCCGGTACTCTGCGGTGTTGTTGATGTTATGTCTGGTGTTGAATTGTCCGATGATGTGTTATCCGAGCCGCATCCGCTTAAAGCCGGCACCAAAGCTAAAGCAAGCGCCGCAATAAACAAAGTGACTGCGTATCTTTTCATTTTTACCCTCCGTGCGACAGTAGAGTAACGCTGTACTGCTGTCGTCTGAGATGTACTGTTATTTCTTTGTACACGATATAGTATATCCCAAAAAGCTGAAAAAGTCAAGCGAATATTTTCCATTTTATGCTGATAAACAGTGGGATATGGTGTAGCTTTGCTGAAAGTTTATGGTGATATTGTGAAAAGAAGAACGAGCCTCGTGTGTGAGAGGCTCGCAGATTGTGGGGAAAGTATGTTTTTTCAAAAAAAGTGCTTGTCCTCAATCCCTATCCCCAAACCCCTTTCCCCCGGAAAGGGGCTATATTACTGGGGCTACCGCCCCTAGACCCTGTCGGGGGCTTCGCCCCTGCGACCCCATTTTTATCAACGATAGAAGTTTTTCGACAGACTGGAACGAGCCTCCTGTGTGGGAGGCTCGCAAAGAAATTACTTATTCTTTTTCTTCTTACTGAGTACGGCTGTTATAATGCCTACGGCGATAACAACTGCAAGAGCAACACCGCAGACAATATATATTGTAGGGTCGAACTGAACGCCTGTGTTTGTGTTGCCGCTGCTTGCTCCGACTACTGTGCTTGCGCCGATCTCTTCAGCGAAGCAGGTAATACCCAGTAATATCGACATTGCTGCGGCTGTAACCGCAGAGGTTAATTTCTTCATAATAAGTATCATTCCTTTCTTCTTTTTGTAAAGACTACTATACTACATTTCTTCCGAAAAAGCAAGCGGAAAATTATACAAATTTTTTCAGCCTGCGGCAAGGATTATTCTGTCACAGCCTTCGGTGCTTTAGTCGCCTTTGCGCCGTTTATGATACCCTTGATTATTTCGGGCTGCGTTACTGTACACTTTTTGCGGTCGAAAATACCGAAGCCGTTATCGCCGTTATAGCCGTTATCCCAGTAAACCGTTACGATATTTCTCTTGTGAGCGGCATAATTCACATACTCTGCGAAATAAGCACGGTAAGCTGTGCTACGGCTGTCCTTATAGGTTTTATCTATAGCGCCGTACTCGCCGATTATCACGCCGTAGCCCTTACTGATGAAGGCATCATATAGCTGATCAAACTTAGCGTCTGTGTGCTTTTCACCTCTGTTGCGGATAGCCTGACCTTTTATGCTGTCGCCCCATCTGAATATGCCCGGTGCTTCTTCACCGCCGCAGAATTTCCACGGGTCATAATAATGAACAGAAATCATTAATCTGCCGGTGCTGTCATTCGGGATCTTGAAGCCGTAATCGCCTGCGGTATAATTAATGTCGGTGTTCCAGCCGGGAACAAGCAGATAACGGTTGTTGTTCTTGCCGCCTGCTTTTCTTACCGTATCAACGAAAATCTGGTTGTATGCGTTGATGTTGTTGTAGTATTCGGGATTGGGGTTGTTGTATGTTCCATCAAATTCTTCGTTCATTGACTCGAACACGAGGTGATCGTCATAGTTCTTGAAGCGTTTTGCTATCTGCTCCCAGACCTTTTTGTACTTTGCTTTTATAGTCTTCTGCTCGGAAGCGGGTTCGCCGCAGAGAAGCCAGCCGCCTTTTACGCTGTAGTAGCCGTCTCCGTGAACGTTGATTATAGCGTAAAGTCCGTTATCAATGCACATATCGACTACTTCCTGTACTCTGTCGAGCCACTTTGAGTCGATAGTGTAGTTGGGGCCTGCGCCTATCTTCGAAAGATATGATACGGGGATACGGATAGACTTGAAGCCCTGTGCCTTTACCTGCTTGATGAGCTTTTCGGTAATTGTGGGGTTGCCCCACGTTGTTTCGCTCGGTGTTCCGCCCGAGTTTGCCTCAAGCTGATTACCGAGGTTCCAGCCGGGCATTAAGTTCTGTGAGAACTTGACAGAGTCGCCTTTTGTTGCGGCAGGTGCAGGCTCGGTCTTCTTTGTTGTGGTTGTTGCCGGTTTTGCGGTGGTGGTTTCCGGCTTCTTTGTTGTGGTCGTTGTGGTTGCAACGGTTTCCGGCTTCGTTGTTGTCGTTGTAGTTGTGGTTGTGGTTGTGACCACGGTCGTTGTTTCTGCCTTTGTTGTGGTAGTTGCCACTGTTGTTTCGGCTTTCGTTGTGTTAGTTGTTGTAGTAGCTGTTGTCGTTGAAGCCGAGCTGTTTTCAGATGATGTTGCGGCATTTCCCGAGCAGGCGGAAATTCCCGTTATCACCATTATGCCGCTTAAAATTGCGGCGAGCATTCTTTTCTTCATAGGTACCTTTCTTTCCCTGACTGCCCGTTTTTTTGAGATGCGGACAGCCGTTTATTATTGTGTCAATCATATTGTAATGGTTTTCACGGAAAAAGTCAATAGCAAAACAGGCTTATCCGCAAATTTTGTTAAAACGATTACACGGCGTTTGCAAAATGCAAAAAACCGCCTGTAAAACCGTTAAGTCTTACAGGCGGTATACTATTATAATATATAGGGAGAAATTTTTACTCGGCTACGTTAGTCGTATCTCCGGGAACAGCATCGGGCGGTGCTACCGGCTCGGTTGTGCTGTAGTCGGGGTAATAATCGTACTCGCTGCTTGTATCTATCGCAGAAAAATCATCTTTTGAAAAGGAATCTTCTGTTTCGACAAGGTAAACGCCGTCAAGCGCTGTCAGCTTTTTCAGGAAGTTGCCGGGACAATATACCTTTACGGCCGTAATATCCTTAGCGTTCTCCTCGAACAATGCGGCGATAGCCTCGCTACCCTTTACCTTTGTGTTATCGGAAAGATAAACCTCTGTAACACGGATGTTGCCCTTGCTGTCTGCCTTAGCTAAAATGCTCTGCATTTCTTCGGGCGTTACTGTATTTCTGAAAGTAACGTAAAGGAAAACATCTTCCGTGTTTTCATCCGCCTTGCTGTATGCCTCCATAGCCATTCTGAAACGGTCTTCCGCACTTATCGAGGTTGTCGGTGAAACAACAACAGGACTGCCGGAATTCAGCAGGGCGACGCTTGAAAATGTGATAGCTACAGCGGCTGCGGCTCCTGCCACAGAAAGCCAAACCGTTTTCAGCCTGCTCTTTTTAGCCTGTACAGACTTACCCATAGCGGCTTTTCTTATCTTATCGTAATCAAACGAATACTCGCTCATCAGCTCTTTGTAAAACTCGTTTGTATTCATCTGAAAGCCCCCTTCCGTAAGTCGTTATAATTTGAATTTTTTCTTTTGTTTTTCTATTGTGCGATAGAGCTTGTTTTTAACGGTAGACAGCTTGACATCAAGTGCCTTAGCTACATCCTCCAACTTCATATCACACGCAAAATGAAGATAGAATATCTGACCTGTCAGTTCATCGGTCTTCATTATGTCATCGAAAATCTGTTTCGCAACGATCTTGTTGCTGATAACGTCCTCAAGCCGTTGCTGAGGCTTGGACATCTCCCGTTCGATAGCGACCATTTCTTCTTCGGTATAGTCGGAAAAGGAGGAAACCTTGTCATCCTTCTTCCTGTCCGAAAAATAGGTGCGGCATTCAAACTTCGCTATATTTATAAGGAAAGCCTCGGGGCTTTCGATGTCCTCGTGTCCTTTTTCGCTTATGCGCTTGAAGAAACGTGTATAGACGTTCTGAATAATATCTTCCGCATCTTCCATATTTCCGCATTTACTGACTACAAAACGGGAAACGGATCTGCAGGTTTCGTTGTAGACACGGTTGAAATATTCTTCGTTATTCTCGTGACCTCCGTGAATCTCTGCGCCCATCGGCTCACCTCACTTTGTCACCTACTTTGTAGTAGGCTGAATTTCAGAAAAAGTTTCACTCGAAATGAAAATTCTGTGTATCGGATAAGTAAAAAAATACGAATGTTTTTTGTGCAGTATAACCATATATTGATTTTTGACTGCCGGGAGGCAGAATATATGGCACGAAGTGCGTGCTGTCTGCATATTTGCTCTATTATATTGTACATTAAACGGGGCGATTAGTCAAGGGAAACATACTAAACGGAGCGGAATAATGGAAATGCGGCGTTTGCAATATATACAAACGAAACAGCTTAAATCGCAGTATTTAATGCAGCTTCTGCTTTGCAAACGGCGAATGTATAATCAATTGTATTTCGGGAGGGGCAAGCCCGCTCCCCTACGAAAAGCGATAGGGATAGTGCGGTTGTGGGAGGGTTGGTGCGGGGTGAGGAGATGGTGCAACGATTCCTCTAACCTGTTTTTGATAATTGCAGTGATATTTCGGGAGGGGCAAGCCCGCTCCCCTACGAAAAGCGAGAGGGATAGTGCGGTTGTGGGAGGGTTGGTGCGGGGTGGGGAGATGGTGCAACGATTCCTCAATAGTTGACAGTGCTTTGCACTGAAACAGAAGCTCACCTTTGGGCAGACAGATTTGTCGTCAGATTGCATAAATTGAGTGCAGGCGGGCTTGCGCCTGTCAAACGAAATTTGTACAGGATGACGGAAAATATGCAAGCTTGGCGTGCGGCAAAGGCGATAGCCGTTAATTGTGCGGTATTGCCTTGAGTTTTTTGTTATACAAATTGTTGTATTTTCAGATTCAACGCTGTAAACGTACAAAATCGCATTAATCTTTATATTGTTTCACCAAAACAAAAAAGTTTTTTTGTGCAAAATGCCAATTGCAAATCTAATTGCGATATAGTATGATTAAAAATAGCTTAAAAGCTAGAAAAATATTTTATGGAGGACAAAAAAATGAAGTTTACAAGAACTTTAGCAAGTGTTGCAGCTGCAGCTTTAGCTGTATCTTCACTTGCAATCGGCGCTTCTGCAGCTGTTTTTAAGGCAACTGTTGAAGAAAACGGTGCTCCCGCATCTAACAAGTGGGAACTCAAGTACGATGAGTCTGTTTACGAATGGGCTCCCAATGTAACTAAGGTAGTTGCTACAATTACAAACGAAGCTTACGTTAACGGTGCTTTAGGCGGTAACGTAATCAATGCTGACGGTACATCCGGTTGGGCAGCTTCTGCTCAGTGCGAATCTGCTGCAGCAGGCACAAGCGAATGGGTATGGGACGGCTTAAACGGTCTCGCATCAGGTATGGTTACTAACGAAGAAACAGGCGAAACATCAGAGTCCGGTTACTTCAATGTTGAGATCTGGTGGATGAACGCAGTTGAAAACGAAGACAAGTCAACTGCTCCTGCTACAACATTTATCGACAAGGTTGAATTCTTCGATAAGGACGGCAAGTCTCTTGCTGCTTACACAACTCCCACTGACCCCACTGCTGAAGTTACAACTTCACGCGCAGGTAAGTTAAACGTTGGTCTCGAAGCTCAGTTCGATTCAACAGTTGGTACAATCGGCGAATGGCCTTCACTTCCTAAGACAACTTTCAGAGATACAGGTAAGGACATGACTATTACTTACGATTTCTGGCAGTATGGTCCTGTTAAGTTTGGCGGCAACTACGTTGCTATTCAGACAGATCTCCCTTGGGAAGATTATGACAACAACACTAACTTATACAATGCTGACAACGTAAAGGTTTCTTCTATCAAGCTTGATGGCAAGGAATACGGCGATCTTACAAAGCTCGCAGTTAACAACGAAGGCGGCGGACTCAGAATCACTCTTATGAACGAGTGGAACGACAACTTCAAGAACGGCAACGCTCCTTTATCAGGCGTTGAGCTTCCCTCTTTCACAAAGTTCGAAATAACATTCTCAGTTGGCGAACCCAACGGAGCTGAAAAGCCTTCAGATCCTGTTAAGCCCGGCGAAACAGAAGATCCTGTTAAGCCCGGCGAAACAGAAGATCCTGCTGAGCCCGGTGCATCTTCAGGTACTGTAAACCCCGGCGAATGCTCAGGCGAGCCCGTTAACCCTCCTACAGGTGCTGCAGTAGCAGTTATCCCTGCAGTTCTCGCAGCAGCAGCAGTTGCTACAACAGGTATCGTTCTTAAGAAGAGAAGCAAGTAATCGCTTTTAAGTGATTAAACGCTTTAATTAAAGAGCATACAGCCCCTCCGCTTATGGCGGAGGGGCTTTTGTTATATTGGGATACTATGGGTAAGAAAAAAGCTCCGCAACTGGTGGTGCGGAGCTTTTGCATTATATATTAGCTTATTGTTCATTATGGAAGGGTCTGCGTTTGTTTTCAAGTACGACCTTGACAATTGCAGAATATATATCCTTTCGAGCGTAGCTGCAATAGCCGTCTACTACCGAACGTTCCTCATCCTGCGTTACCGTTACTATTTTTACGGGAACAAGGTCAAGCACCTTTTCGGATATTATCCGCTTGCATTTTTCGCAGTGGCAGGTGTTGAAGCGTCTTAACGCATCGTCAAGTATCTCGTCAATGATTATGCGGTTTATGTCTATCGTTATCTGTCCTGTGTGACGTGTTACGCTTTTAACCGTCTGCTGTGGCTCATCGTCCTTCGGGATATGGAGCATCGGGTTATGCTTTGTGTGAGATTTAGGAGCGGATGTGCCTCGCTTTGACTGCGTATAGTTACGCAGTTTGTCCTCTACGGTGCTTTCGGCAAGCGATTTCTTCTCTCTTTCCTGCTCGGCAGGCGGTAAGAACGGATTGACACCTGAGGGTTTTGCATTTATAAGATTCATTACCTGTCTTGTCTTGCTTGATTTATATTCTTCTGCCACAGGAGGCGCTCCTTTCGTGAATTACTGTTTCTTTGACGGTCTGCGGACGGGACGTTTGCTGTCCTTTCTCTGCGATTTTTTCATCGGCACACCGGTCACTTCGTTGATAAGACTGCGGTATTCTGCTGTTGCCTTGGAGCGTGGGGCATATTCCATTATGGAAATGCCGTGTGCAGGGGCTTCCGCAAGAGAAACGTTTGTGCTTATCCTTGAGCTGAGTATCTTTGTGCCAAGCTGTTCGGCTATCATTCCGGCAAGCTCCTCAACTTCTTTTGTAAGCACAAGTCGGGGATTGTATTTATTAAGCAATATGCCTGTAATCTCCAGATCCTTGTTGTAATATTTCTTTACGGCGAAAATCGTTTCTTTAAGCTGTGCTATTCCCTGCAGGCTGAGTATCTCGGCTATCATCGGAATAATCAGCTTGTCCGCCGCTGTATATGCGTTTATCGTGAGGATTGAAAGCGCAGGAGGGGTGTCTATCATTATGTAATCATAATCGTCCATAACGTCCGACAGTGCCTCTCTGAGAAGGTACTCTCTGCCAACACCGGTAAGCTCAAGCTCACAGCCCGACAACAGTATGTTTGCGGGGATTACATCGCAGTTATCCGTGCATTGTATTGCCTCTTTTACGGTGCAGTTTCCCTTGAATACATCGTACATAGTATAGCTTTCTTCTGCGTCAGCACCAAGGCTGAAGCTGAGATTTCCCTGCGGATCGAGGTCTATTGCAAGAACGCTCTTACCGCTTTCGGTTAGTCCTCCGCAGAATGCGGCGCAGGTCGTGGTTTTGCCGACACCGCCCTTCTGATTTGTTATCGCTATAACAACTGCCATACAGTGTATCCTCTCTTTGCCTTATCGGGTTAAATTTTAGGTTTTCAAATTATTTACAGATAAAAGCAATCATACCCGCTGAAAAAGCGGGTATGAATATTTCTGATTACTTTAATTACAATGTGTGCTGAAGATCTTCCATCTCTGAATCTTCGGGCTGATAGATGTGGTAGTTTGCCTTACCGTTCTTCTTTACGAAGTACATAGCCTCATCAGCTGCGGCAACTACCTTGTTGCTGTCATCGCCGTGTTCGGGGTAGAACGCTATACCGATACTTGCCTTTACGTTTATCGAAACGTTGGCAAGCTCGGAGTGGTAGCCCTCGTAAAGCTCATCTATAAGGTCAAGCGACAGGCTCTCTATCTCCTCGATCTGCTTAGGATCGGTGATACAAAGAACAAACTCGTCACCGCCGAAACGTCCTGCGAATCCGCTTCCCTTTACACGCTGTTTGATACAGCCGGCAACATACTTGATAACCTCGTCACCTACGGAATGTCCGAAACGGTCGTTTATGAACTTGAAGTCGTCAACGTCTATAAAGAGTACCGCAACCTTTGCGTGTGCGCTACGCTCAATCTCACTCTTAAGCTCACGCTCAAATGTGCTTCTGTTATAAAGCTGTGATAAGAAGTCGTAGCTTGCACGCTCGGAAAGCTGAAGCTCAAGCTTCTTTTCGCTGTCTATGTCGGTTACGACACCGATAACACGGAGTGGTTCGCCAAGACGGTCGGTTACGCAGAGCGCACGGATAGAGAACCATAACAGGCTTCCGTTTTTTGTGGTCATCTGATACTCACCGCTGTGACCTGTTCTGTTCTTGAGCAGTGTGCTTATATCACGCTTATAGACTTCGGCGTAATCCTCTGACATTATCTTATCAAGGAACTTACCGTTTGCAAGCTGAGCTTCTGACGGGTCTATGTCGAACTTCTCCTTGAAGTTATCCGAAACGTACATTGTTTCCTTGTGGAAATCCCACTCGAACAGCATATTGTCCGAAATGTCCGAAATCGTTCTGTGAAGCTCCTCAGACATACTTACGTCATCGAGCATATTGTTGAACAGCTCGGAAATATCCTTGAACTCATTGTGTGTCTTTATATCAAGACGCTTGTCACGGTCGCCCTCCTGTATCTCACGGGCAACCTTTACCATCTCGTTCATCGGGTTTACGATAGACTTTGTGATAAGAATACCGAGAAGTGCGCATATAACGGCAAGAACCACCATAGTACCGAGCGATATTGCGAGCGGAACTGTAATCTGCGACATTGCCATATTTGCAGGGTAAACACTTACCCACTTCCAGTTTGACGTGGACGCACCTGTGAAATAATTGTAGCAGCCAAGCTTGCCGCCTGCGTTATAGTCAACGTTATTTTCAGCCGATGTGGGCTTAGTTGTGGACTTCATAACATCTATTATTCCGCTGTCGGAAATATCATCTATCTTCTGTACGGCGGTACCCTCGTAATTCAGCACGCATCCTGTGCCGTCGGTTACGGAAAGATAGCCCTTGCCGTCGCCGTATGACGACTTAGACAGTATTTCGCTTATCTTTGAAAGGTCGATAATCTCTATGGCGAATCCGTCGATATTGTTAAGGCCGTCAGCATCTATGCTCTTTGCAACGTAGAACACGCTTGTTTCGTAGTCCTCGTTGTTCATATAGATCTTTGAAATCTTTGTCGAGCCTTCGGAATAGCCCTCAAGCTCCTCGAAGCCGAAGAAGCTCTCCTTCATGCCCTGTATATCCTCATATTCGTAAACGATATTGCCGGAGGAGTCGGTTATCACAAGGTTCTTGAAGCCGCTGTTTCTGTCGGCGATATTCTCGGCAATGAGTGAAAGCGTTGCCTTTGCGTCATCACCCTGACCGCTCTGTGCAAGCGTTCCTGCAGGCCTGCTTAATGAAAGATAAGCAACATCGGATATACACTCGTTTATGTACTGATTGATTATCTCCTGCTGAGCCGCACCTGCCGCTCTTGCAAACTGGCTTACCGAATTTGCAGCAAAGCCCGTCATACTGAAATATCCCACTATGCCGACTATCAGCATCGGTATTACGGCGAAAGCCGTAGTGAGTATGCGTAAAGTCGTTTTGATCTTTAATGACTGCATTTTATAAAACCTCCGAAACCCTTAAATTCAATATCAATCAACCGTTTCATAATTTTATGTTAATTTAAAATCTGTCAAATCATATCACGTTTTTCACGTTCCTTCTGCAGCATTTCAAACTGCAGCTTGTAGATATATCTTGAAATAGTTTCTTCCTGCGAATGAGAAACACCGATAAAGCGGCAACCGTAGCCTGTACCGGTTTCCTGCGAATCTATCGCCTGTTCTCTCAGCACCTCCGCATTAAGCTCAAGGCGTGAGCCGGACAGATTGATTATCATCAGCAATTTGTCGCCCTTGGCGAAATGCCTGCGTGCGTCTGTGCAGATGAAAAATACTCCGCCGACATTTATATCCTTGATGTATATTTCGGCAGGCGGATCAAGCGGAACGGGCTTGTCATCGCCCTCCTGCATTCTTAGTGTTATAAACGCTCTTTCATTCGTTTTTATCTTGAAATATCTTCTGCGCTCTTCAAGAAGCTCCGCCTTATCGGGTCTTAATATCACATTAAGCTGGCGGTCGGTCGATACGGATACGTTCGTCTTGTATCTGTAGCGGTCGCCGTCACGCATACGGGCAATGACGTAAACATACTGAGATGTGTCGATCTCGGGCATTCTCCGTCCCTTTATCATCAGCATATTATCGATAATATTATCGTTAAGGTCATACATTATCGGAAAGTCGAAGTTGCTCTCGGTGTACATCAGCCGCTCACCGTCAAGCGAGGTTATCTCAAAAGAAGTAAAGTCTTCTTTCTTATAGCTCAAAAAGCACAACTCCCCTTTCCTTAAGACACGGGGAAAAGGCATTACAGCCGCACCCAACACGCCTATATTATCATTTATCATTAAGTATACAATAAATTGAACAATAAATCAAGCAGAATCGGCAGTTTTTTAGTCGGTTTTTAAAAATTCTGCGAATTGTTTAAAAAGTACAGCTTGTTTTTATACAATTTAATTAAGAAAAGTTCGTTGACTTTTGTAAGGTGGCTATAATATAATTAGTACAAGCAGAAGTTTGTCGTAAGGGAGGTGCGGTAGCGGAATGTTGTTCCGCAGGGTCTATGCAGAATTTTTTTCACGCCGACACATCGAAAGCACGCACTGTCTGCGAGAAAGCAAGCGTAGCTGTCGGAGCGGTGCTTGCGCTCCCGGCGCTTCTGAGCCTTATGTCGCTGATAATACAGACAAGAATGTGGCGGACGGAGGGGTTTCTCGCCGCAGGACTTGCTGTTCCTGCGATATGCGTTGCCGTGTGGCTTGCGTTCACCTTCCTTTTGTTCTTTATATGCGAAACACGGTCAAGACGTATAAAACGATGCACCTACTTCGAGATACAGAAATCCGCCGCAATTCTCAGCAGGTACGGCGGAAAAATATCGGCGGACACGGGCGGGATACAACGCAGGCTGTATATAATACCGTATGACGAGATGAAGCTGTCTGTGAAAAAAGGCAGGCTTGTCTTTACGGGAAAAATCAGATGCTACGAAGGCGATTCTGACCGTCTGGGATACCACATAAGGCAGGGCAAGCCTGAATTTGACAGCTGGTGGCTTAATGAAAACGGCTTCAGGGAAATATCCTCGCTGACGCTTCCGCATTGCTTTCCAAAGCAGAAAACGATTTTCAGACACTGCTCGCTCGCTCAGAAGCGGTATCTGCTAAGGTGCGAGAAAAAGAAAGCCGCCGAAACAAAGCCCGTTTCAAGACCGAAAACAAGAATGGTCTACAGACAGGCAAGGAAAAGAACGTTTACCGAGCTTCCCACATTCGACAGGAAGTGGTAGCTTATACGATTGTGCAGTCTGACTAAAAAATACAGCCGTTGCATATTGTCAGTCACCGCTTTTAGAGAATCGTACAAAAATCAACAGATTTTTCCTACCAGCCTTGCAAAACGGTAAAAAATGTTGTATAATATACAATTGAGTTGTTAGAACTGTAACTCGAAATTTGTTAAAATCGCACCAAAAACCATATAATGTTAACATAACTTAAGGTGGTTTTCTACATATTGTAACTTTGTTACATCAAAATACAAAATACGGAAATCGTTCATCGTATTAACTGCTTATGACACGGGAACATTTCCGAAGAAGGACCGGCTTGAAAAGGAGGATATATGGCACTTTTCAACACAAACGCTTTTCGCATCACCGAACAGGGTCTGTCTGTTCTGTGGCAGAAGCAGCAGATAATCGCACAGAATATAGCAAACCAGGATACGCCCGGATATAACTGCAAGTATCTTGATTTTTACGCTGTACTCAAGGACAGAATGGAAAGCACGAGCGTCGTCGGAGGTAAGGCGAAGGAAGGCTCAAAGCAGGTCGAGCTTGCTACCAGAGTGTACGAGGACACTGCGACCAACACTCAGCCGGACGGCAACAACGTAGACGTTGATTCGCAGTCAAACGAGCTTGCAAAGGTACAGCTTCACTATCAGGCTCTCAAGAACCAGATGAACGGAGAGTTCACAAGGCTGCGTTCGGCAATGAAAACGTAATTTTAGGCAATACCGCACAATTAACGGCTATCGCCTTAAAGCAGACGCTTTAAAATAATGGATTATATACAGTGAAACGGATTTCAACGCTTTTTTGACATACAGAAAGGAGTTTTTTGCATGGCATTTTTAAGCTCGCTTAATATAGCCGCATCGGGCATGGCAGCGGAAAGACTGCGTCTTGATGTAATTTCGCAGAACGTTGCGAACGCAAAAACCACCAGAACAGAGGACGGTACGCCGTACAGAAGGCAGGTCGTACTGTTCAGCGAAAACAAGGGTTTCAACTCTGTGCTTGAGGAAACTATAGCAAAGAGGAAAGAAAAAATAGCAGGGGGAGTGCCTGCGAATACTGTTTCTGCGACTAAAAACAAGGGTGTTCTTGTTACTGAGATAGTCGAGGACGAAACACCGCTCACACCGGTCTATGACCCGACACATCCCGACGCAGACGAGAACGGCTATTACTATCTGCCAAACGTTGACGTGGCGGAAGAGGAAATGGACGCTATGGCGGCTACACGTTCGTATGAAGCCAACCTTGCTGTGCTGAACGCTGTGAAATCAATGGCGCAGACGGCACTCAGCATAGGAAACAACTAACGATACCCGAAAGGAACCGATATAAATGTTTATAGTACCGCTTACAAGCAGTATCACACCTATGGAAACGATGAGTCAGAAAAAGCAGACCGAAAGCACAGATGACGGCGAAGCAACGTTCTTTGATGTTTTTGAGTCGCTTGTAAAGAACGTCAAGGAAACCGACGCACAGGTACAGAAGGATTCTGTCGATCTTATGCTCGGCGACGTGGACGATCTTGCGCAGATACAGGTAAATCTCGAAAAGGCGGCTACCGCTGTGGATCTGCTTGTTACTGTCAAGAACAAGGCTGTTGACGCATACAACGAGATAATGCGTATGACCGTCTGATCAATAATGATCTACACTTCAAGGGAAGGATACATATATAGATGAAGGATAAGCTCTCCGCTTTCTGGAGCGGATTCAAAGATAAATGGAGCTCGCTTGCGAAAAATCTGCGGATATTCATAATAACTGCGGTATCGGTAGTAATAGTTGCCGCAATAGTGCTTGCGATAGTGCTTAATCAGAAGGGATATACGGCTATTTATACCGGACTTGACAGCGAGGAAAGCTCGCAGGTCGTTTCGGCAATAAACGAGCTTGGAATAACGGACGTAAAAATGGGTACGGACGGCAGTATCTCTGTACCGAGCGACCAGGCGGACAATGTAAGAATGCAGCTCAGCATACAAGGATACCCCAAGTCAACGTTCAACTTTGATGTATGGAACAGCGGCATAGGCATATGGTCGACCGACACCGAAAAGAAGGTACTTCAGATACAGCAGTTACAGACGCATCTTATGAAAGCCATCAACACCATAAGTGCGGTCAAGAACTCTTATGTTATAATCACTATGCCGGAGAACAGCAATTATGTTATCTCCACGGACAGCGAAGAACCGAGAGTCAGCGTAAAGCTCGATTTAAAGAACGGCGCACAGCTTACGAGCGATCAGGTCGAGGGTATCTATGCACTGGTGCTGAACTCTTTGCCGGGTCTTGAGCGTGAAAACATATCAATACTCGACTCGGACGGCAAGCTGCTCAGCGGTGAGAACACAACCGTTGAGGAGGACGTGCTGTACCAGTCAAGGCTGAACTTTCAGGAGCAGATGCAGAGCCTGCTCAAGAGCCAGCTCAACGATACGCTGAAAAAGCTGTACAAGGACTACACGATAAACGTAAACGTAAAGCTCAATTACGATAACTCAAAGTCGGAATATACCATCTACACGCCGTCTGTAGCAGAGGACGGTACATCGGGCGGTATGATAGAAAGCTCAACAAAGAACGAGGGCTGGGGGGGTATAGGCTCGCTGTCGGGCGTTGTAGGCACAACAAGCAACAGCGACATCTCACCGAACTATCCGACTATCACGGGCGACGGCGATAACCAATATTACTATCAGAACAGCATTACCGTAAAGCGTCTTGTAAACACCGAGATAAGACAGCTTGAAAAGAACGGCTATTCGGTAGATAAAATAACGGCGGCTGTAACTGTAGATCAGATCAATATGCTTGAAGCGGACAAGGAACAGCTCCGTGAAGTAATTGCGTTTGCTATCGGCGCAGACGTTGCAAATGTTACGGTTGCAAACTACCCGTTTGTTATAAACGGCAACAACGGCACTAACGGCAACGGCAATACGATAAACAGAGGCGGAAGCGTTGACTGGACGGTTTATATCATACTCCTGCTCGGACTTCTTGTGCTTGCACTGCTTATCGTAGCTATTCTTACAAGCAACGCAAAGAAGAAGAAACGTGCAAAAGCAAGAGCCAAGGCGGCGGCCGCACAGGCAGCGGCGGCACAGGCGGCGCAGGAATCTGCCGCTCTCAGCTTTGAGCCTCAGCCTCAGCCGGACGAAGAATTCAACATACAGCACCTTGACGACTATGACGACGAGTCAAAGAGTGCGGTTCTCAAGAAGGAAATCAAGGATTTCTCACGCACAAATCCCGATGTCGTTGCCCAGCTCATACGTTCTATGATGAAAAACGGCGAATGATATTGACAGCATAAAGGAAGGATATATATGGAGGCACTCACAAGCGCACAAAAGGCGGCGATAATCATAAGCTCTATCGGTACGGAAAATGCGTCCGAGGTATTCAAGCACTTCTCCGACGATGAGGTAGAGCAGATCACGCTTGAAATAGCAAGAATGAACTACTACCCTATGGAAGTGGTGGACAGCGTTCTTAACGAGTTCTATGAGCTTTGCCTTACCCAGAAGGTAATATCCGAGGGTGGTGTGGAGTATGCCCGTGACATACTTGAAAAGGCATTCGGTCCGCAGACGGCACAGGCGCTGTTTGAAAAGATAACGAAGCAGTTCCAGACAAAAGCGTTTGCATTTGTCCGCAAGGCAGACTATAAAAACCTGCTTGCAATGGTACAAAACGAGCATCCGCAGACAATAGCACTGATACTTTCTTACGCAAGGAGCGATCAGGCATCGGCGATTTTAAGCGAACTGCCCAAGAAAACAAGGATAGATGTAGTCGAGCGTATGGCTAAGATGGACAGGGCATCGCCCGATGTCGTAAAGTCTATAGAGCGCACGCTTGAAAAGAAGTTTGACAATCTTGTTACCGCCGACACCACAGAGGTCGGAGGTATAGACTATGTTGCGGAGGTCATGAACAACGTAGACCGTGCAACAGAAAAATACATATTCGACGAACTGACGCCGAGAGATCCGAAGCTGGCAGACGATATACGCTCAAAGATGTTCGTATTCGAGGATATAGTAACTCTCGACAATATGGCTATACAGGCATTTATACCGGAGGTCGATTCAAAGGATCTTGCGGTTGCTATCAAGGGTTCTACTCCCGAGGTTGCAGAGTGCATCTATGCAAATATGTCTACCCGTATGCGTGAAAGTGTACAGACAGACGTTGAGTATCTTCACAATGTCCGTATGCGTGATGTTGAGGAGGCTCAGCAGAGAATCGTATCCATCATACGCAGACTTGAGGACGAGGGTACTCTCGTTATCTCAAAGGGCGGCAAGGAAGACGAAATCATCGCATAATACGAAAGCGAGGAATATATTTTGGCAGGCGTATTCAAGGCGGGTCGGGGCGGTTATTATCCCGTACAGCCTACAACAGATACAGTTGTTATCGACAACTCAATAAAGGTAAAGCCTGTCGCACCGCAAGCTCCCTTGCAGGAAACAGTGACGGCCGACACCGCAGAAAATACGGCGGTCGCCGATGAAGCATCGGCAAAGCACAGGCAGGAGCTTGAGCAGGAAAAAGAGAAGATAACAAGCTATTATCGTGAGCAGGGTGAAAAGGCACTTGCCGATGCCCGTGAAAAAGCACAGAGAATACTCAGCGAAACCGAACAGCAGGCGCAGGATTATGCCGCACAAGCAAAGGCACAGGCTGAGGCAATCTTTGAAAAAAGCAGGTCGGACGGCTTTGCGAAGGGTCACGAGGACGGATATGCCGCAGGGCTTGACAAATGCCGTGATATGCTGTCGGAGCTGAAAAGGCTCAGCGAGCAGATGGTAAGCGACAAGGCGGAGCTTTTTGACAGCTACGAGGTCGAGATATTCGACACGGTAATGGAGATAGTAAACCGCATAACGCTGAACTCTCTCGGTCAGAAGGACAAGGCGGTCGTCAAGAAAACGATAAAGGAAGCGGGAAAGAGCTTCCGTGGCAGTGAATATGTAAAGCTGACCTTATCAAAGACCGATGTCAGCGAGGAGATGGCGGCTGATACCGACTATTTCAAGAAACTGTTCACAAATGTAAAGAACGTGGAGGTCGAGGTGCTTAAGGACGCACCGAGCGGTACTGTTATAATTGACAACGGCAGTGAAATTACCGACGCCGGAATACAGACACAGCTCAAGATGATAGAGGAGCTGGGCAGAGGAAAGTACCGCAGAGCGCCGTCAAGGAAAAAGGCCGAGAAGCAGGAGGAACCTGCGGCACAGGCAGAAACCGACAATGACGGCGGCGAAGAACAAAGCGAATAACTCCCTTATTTGAAAGGACTTTAACATGGATCTCGGCGGATTTCTGACAGAACTCAGAACTACCGATACATATAAGTATCTGGGTAAAATTGAAAAGATAGTCGGAATGACGATCGAGGCGAGCGGACCGCTGTGCAGTATAGGCGATGTGTGCCGTATCTACACAAAGGATATGAAGTCGCATATCCCTGCCGAAGTGGTGGGATTCAACGAGCATAAGGTACTGCTTATGCCGTATACCGACCTTGAGGGCATAGGGCCCGGCAGTATAGTTGACAACACAGGCGACAAGCTGAATGTAAGAGCCGGCGACAAGCTGATAGGAAGAATAATCGACGCACTGGGAAATCCGCTTGACGACGGAGAGCCGATTGAATATACAGACACAGTGCCTATAGCGGGCATTCCTGTAAATCCGCTCACCAGACCGAAAATACACGAGCCTATAGAACTTGGCGTAAAGGCGATCGACGGACTTCTCACAATGGGCAAGGGGCAGAGAATGGGTATCTTTGCAGGCTCAGGCGTAGGCAAGTCAACGCTTATGGGTATGATCGCACGAAAGGTAAAGGCCGATCTCAACGTTATTGCGCTTGTAGGCGAGCGTGGCAGAGAGGTAAGAGAATTTATAGAAAACGACCTCGGAGAAGAAGGTATGGCAAGGTCGGTCGTTGTTGTCGCAACATCGGATCAGCCTGCGATGATGAGAAATAAATGTCCTATGACGGCTACGGCTATTGCAGAATATTTCTGCTCTCAGGGCAAGGACGTTCTGCTGATGATGGATAATCTTACACGTTTTGCTATGGCACAGCGTGAGATAGGTCTTTCGACAGGCGAGCCTCCCGTTGCAAGAGGCTATACCCCGTCAATATACGCCGCAATGCCGAAGCTGCTCGAAAGGGCGGGAAACTTCGAAAAGGGCAGTATAACGGGAATTTATGCTGTGCTTGTTGAGGGTGACGATACAAACGAGCCTATATCGGATACCGTAAGAGGTATAATTGACGGACATATAGTGCTGAGCCGTAAGATAGCGGCGCAGAACCATTATCCTGCCATTGACATACTGCCGAGCATCTCACGTCTTATGTCGGCAATTGCAGACCCGGAGCATAATAAAGCGGCAGGAAAGCTGAGAAATCTGCTTGCGCTTTACAACAACAACGCAGACCTTATCTCGATAGGAGCGTACAAGAAGGGTACAAACCCGGCTCTTGACGAGGCGATAAAGAAGATAGACAAAATAAACGATTTTCTGATGCAGGGAATGTATGAATCGTTCTCGATGGAGGATACCATAAAGCTGTTAAAGGCGGCGGTTTCCTGATATTAATGCGATATGAAGAAGTTTAATTTTACATTGCAATCGCTGAAAAAGTACAACGATCAGGTGCTTGACAGCGAGAAATCAATACTCGGCAGACTAAGGGCGGAGCTTGCGGAAATGCAAAGCGAGCTTGACGCAAAGGTGGCTGAGTACGAACAGAGCATAGACAAGCTGAACGAGCTTGTGCGGGGCGGCACTACCGCTATGAGATTGTCGCTGCACAAGAAATATGTTTCCTCTTTGCAACAGGACATATATCGCATAAAGGGGCTTATGGCGCATAAGCGTGAGGAAATCGAAACTCAGCTTCAGAAAGTAATTGACGCTACAAAAGAGGTTTCTAAGCTTGAAAAGCTGGAGGAAAAACAGCTTGAGGAGTACAGATACGCCTCGCAGAAGGAGCAGGAGCAGATCATAGAGGAATTTGTGACAAACGGCTCTTCAAACGGAGGTAATACACCGTAAATTGTTGACATATAGTTCGAAATGTGTTACAATACAAGGTGGAAAGCTGTGCAATTTTCATAAATTTTAACGGCTTAAACCCGTTAAATATATAAAAGTTGTTAAAAAACATATATTGTTTTTGACAATGAATAGCGCTGAAAGGGGGTGAGATATGATGAATGGGACAGCAGTATTGCCTGCCGTTGTTACAACGTTTGCAGGCAATGCCGCCACAATCTCGGCAGGTAGCGTACAAAACGGCTCAGCAAGCGGTACTGCCGGAGGTTTCTCCGATACGCTCGGTGCTATGGTAACAAGCGGTCAGCAGTGCAATATGAACTCAGCTGTGCGAATGAATGCCGATAATAAGGCTGTTATGAACGGCGAGATATTAAGCGGGCTGAACGAGCTTGAGCAGAATGCAAAAGAACTGAAGGAACTGCTTAAAACAGCCGAGCTTGCAGGATATCTGCAAGGCGGTACGATGCAGTTTTACGCTGACGCAGTGCAGACGGACAACAGCGAGCTTATGCAGATCATGAGCGGTCTTGAGGTCAGCAGTCCGATAGGCGATGTGTTATCCGAAGAAGGTGCTTTCAGCAAAATTTCAGACGGGAATGACGTTAATACGGCTCTCGGTTTACAAAACGGAGAGATTTCCGCCGTAAATGATTTTGCGAGTGAAATTCAGATGAATAACGGTGACTCTGCGGATACTGTAAACCAAACGAACGTCAAAGCGGAAATCGCTTCAGACAGCATTGCCGGTGAAAATGCTGTGGCTGCAACGGCTGACAAGTCAGACGCTTTTGCAAGCGTGGCTGTCGGAAATGCCGAAAAGTCTTCAGATGCGGATAATGCACGTTCTGAGGCGGATATGATTTCTACCGATAAAACCGACAATATCGGAAGTCGGGAAACAGCCGTTATAAAAGCGGACGGTGTAAAAGCAGATAGTCCTGAGGCTGTTAAGGCTGAATTTACGGTAACGTCATACGAAAAATACGGTGACAACAGCGTAAAGCAGGATATACAGACGCAGGAGGACAATGCTCCGAGAATGGCATTTGCCAAGAGGAACATCGAAAGCAAGAGCGATGAGCTTAGAGCGATAGCCAAAGGAATCGAGGTCACAAGGTCTGGCAGCGACCTTGAAACCGATCAGAAGGTTACCGACAAGAATGCGGTAAGCGATATGCTTGCAAAGGGCAGTGATGTATTTGCAAGAACAGAAAGCCGTTATGACGAAAACGGGCAGGAAATCCGCACGGTCAGAGTACCGATAAGCGATATGGCTGAGTTTGTGAGCGAACACGCACCTAAGGCAAACGGCAAAAGCACGCTTACGGTTGTGCTTACACCCGAAACACTGGGCAAAATCACGGTTCGTATGGCAAATGAGGGCGGAAAGCTCACGGTTGAGATACTGACGGAAACTCAGGCGGCGAAGGAGCTTTTACAGGCAAAGTCCGAGCAGCTTGCGTATGCGCTGAAGAATGACGATGTGGAGCTTACCTCGTACAAGGTGGAAACCTCACAGGCGGAACTTTTCCAGAGAGATTTTGACGGCAGCAGTAAGAACCCTTACAGACAGCAGTCGCACAGTCAGCAGAAGAATGACACGGACGACTTTGAAAATCTGTTGGGGGAGATTCAGACGATGGACTGATTTTTATCGGTCGGACTGACATGAAAGGATAACAGATGGCAGACATTTCAAGTCTTCAGAGTGTACAGTCAAATCACGAAAAGTATAAGGACCTTTTCAAGAATTCGGGCAAGAACGATACGATAAGCACAGATACGTTCTTCAGTCTGCTTATGGCGGAAATGAGCAACCAGGATCCGCTTGAGCCTACGTCCAATACCGAGTTCGTGTCGCAGATGGCACAGTTCACGGCATTACAGGCACAGCAGGACAATCTGAAGTACAGTATGTCAAACTATGCGGCAGGTCTTGTAGGAAAGACGCTTACAATGAATGCGCAGAGCGACGACGGAACGCTTTTATCGGGCGTATGCACCGGAGTGAACATCAGCGGAAGCGATGTTAAGGTAGTAGTTGACGGCAAGCAGTATGATTTATCGGCGGTAAAGGCGATAAGCGATACGGTAAGCAAGGGTACGTTACACACGATGACCGAGGCACTGGGATATGTGGGCAAGGAAGTAACGGTAAAGGTACTCGGCGACGACGGCAAATTCTACTATGCAAAGGGCAAGGTCGAGTCGGCAGAAATGCAGGACGGCGACGCTAAGATCGTGATAGACAATTATCTCTACTCTATTGACGAGATAGTACACGTCAGCGAGGGTACAGGAAGTACGGCTGACAAGAACACGGAAGCTCCGGCAGGCAGTGCCGAGGGCAACAAGTAAATAAAAAGGCGGCAGTGTTATGTTGATAAATGAACTCAAGCTGCGGAATCTGCAGATTTCGACAGGCAACGTTAACACCGCAAAAGCAGGGAATGCTGAAAAGGCCGCACAACAGTCGGGAGGAACATTTGCAGAAGCTCTACAAAGCGAGCTTGATGCAAGAAACTCGGCGGTAGGCTTTTCGAAACACGCAATGAAGCGTATAGAAAGCAGAAATATCGAGATACTTGACTCGGATATGCTGCAAAGACTTAATGACGGCATTGAGATAGCCGCAGAAAAGGGCAGTAACGAAACACTGGTACTCGTAGACAGGACTGCTTTTGTGGTAAGTGTGAAAAACCGCACGGTAATCACAACTATGTCACAGGAAGATTTAAAAGGAAATATTTTTACGAACATCGACTCGACCGTAATTATGTAATACCGGACCGAAAGGAAGTATTCCTTACCCCGAATGACAGACGGGTAAGCGCGGCCGGCACGATGGAGAAAGGAACAGATCATGGTTAGATCTTTATTCTCGGGCGTGTCAGGATTAAAGACACATCAGCAGAAGATGGACGTTATAGGTAACAACATCGCAAACGTCAACACTACAGGCTTCAAGACAAGTGTAACTACCTTCCAGGAGGTATATTACCAGACCAAGAAGAACGGCTCGGCAGGTTCTAACCTCCAGGGCGGTGTAAATCCCTCTCAGGTAGGTTACGGCACTAAGCTTGGCGCTATCGGACAGGTAATGGGACAGTCAGGCTTCACATATTCTGACAGCGTTTACGACTGCGCTTTATCGGGCGACGGATTTTTTCAGGTAATGGACGAAGCCGGCAACATCTTCTACTCAAGAGCAGGCGTTTTCAACGTTGATAACGCAGGTAACCTTGTTGACTCAAACGGTAATATGGTACTCGGCGTAAGCGGTGACGCAACAGGCGTTGACGCATCGTCTAACAGAATTACATTCGTAGTTCCCGAAGTTCTCGACAACGAAGCCAGCTACTCAAAGACAATTACATACAAGGGCGGTACATATCCGCTTACAGTATCGGCAGATACAGCGACACCTGACGGCAACATATCTGTAGGATTTACCGTAGGTGAGAGCGATTACGCTTATATGAGCGGAAACAAGCTCGTTGTACAGCTGAACGAAAAGAATGATTATACAAACCTCAACGATCTTGAGGACGCTGTGACCCGTGCTTGCGAAAACGGCGGTGTAAGCATTGAGGGCGTACTTCCGCTCCATTTTGAGCTTGATACGGTGCCTCCTGCGGCAGATATTCCTGCAACGACAGCTACAAACACAATGAAGCTGGACGACGGAACAACAAAGGCTTCTCTTACATTTACGACAGTAAACGCAGGAGAATACGCAAACAACTACACGATAAACTTAAGATATTCAAAGAATGCCGCAGACACAACGGCAAAGTGGTCGGACAACGGTCTTACGATAAGCGTTTGCCCCGGTGCTACGGTAGCCGACATACAGGCGGCTGTAGACAAGGCGGCAGGCAGTAACGAAAAGTATCAGCTTAAGGTTACAAGTACGGACTGGGACGCTGCGAACGGCGCACTTGAAACGCTTCTTGCCACAGACGGCAAGGTAGGTCTTGCAGGCGGCTCGAACAACTTCTTCTCTGATATGGTCCAGCTTCTGGGCAATATCAAGATGACAGACGGACGTGTTGCGGCTACGCAGACGGTAAAGGATCTTGACAGCGTATATATCAACGAGGACGGCACTATTTACGGTGTACACAGCGTACACGGTATCATAATGCTCGGCAGAATTGATATTGTTACATTCGATAACCCCAACGGTCTTGAGCAGGTGGGAAGCTCCTACTGGAGAGAAACTCTTTCATCGGGTCAGCCTCAGGTAAACATTGCAGGCGAAAACGGTTCTGCTTCTGTAGTATCGGGTGCGCTCGAAATGTCTAACGTTGACTTGTCGCAGGAATTCTCCGATATGATCATCACACAGAGAGGCTTCCAGGCAAACTCAAGAATCATCACCACTTCGGACACGATGCTCGAAGAAATAGTAAACCTCAAGCGCTAATGCCCGTGGGGCATAGCAAATTCCGCCGTTGAAAATGTTGCAATTTAGCGACGGATAGCGAAACGGCGGGGTTCCGTTGTTGATGTAAATTACGACTTTGGTTTCATTGCAAAGCTATAAGAAAAATTAATATCATCGAAAATTTTTTGTAGGGGAGGGGCTTGCCCCTCCCGATAAGGAATTTCTTTTTCAAAAATGATATTAAAAATGTATAGTTAATTTTGCAAGAGTGGTAGTGCTAAGCTAAGGTTGTGCTACTTTTGCAAGGTTTGTGAAGCCGGTAAGGTTTGATGCAACGGGAGGGGCGAGCCCCTCCCCTACGAAAAGTGGAAAATGTTGGTTGCGTTTTTTCAGAACGTGAAGCCAAACAAGCGCATACAGACCCACACCCTACGAAAAATCGGAAAAGCTGTTCTGTGTTTACAGGCAGACAAACCGACAAATTGTTCAAAAGCCAAGAGTTTGGCGAAAATTGCAGGTTTCTGCGATATAAATCCAAGTTTATAAGGGCAGGCGGAGCGGACGCTCCGCCGGAATGCCCGTTATATTATGCCTGAACGGTTATGATAAACGGCTGTATCTGCATATTCATACAGACGGAATCAATTACAGTGCGGACAATACCGCAAAGGAAGGAAATATATGATAATACTTACAAAGCTCAACGGGGAAAAGTTTATGCTTAATCCCGATCTTATCGAAATAGTAACGGAAAATCCCGACACAGTAATTACCACGAGTACGGGACATTCATACATAGTTGAGCAGTCGATGAACGAGATACTTTCTCTCATCAAGGAATACAGGCTGTCTGTAAGACGTCAGCGTCTCGAGAGAAGCATATAAATTGTGAATATTACAGCCGTTGGCTGTGCTATATAAACCCTTACAGGAGGAAGTTATTTTGAATATTACGATCATCATAGGCTGGGTAGTATCATTCGGTCTGGTTACATTCGGTATATTTAACGGCGGTCAGCTTGACTGGTTCATAGATGTACCTTCGCTTGCTATCACCGTCGGAGGTACTATAGGCTGTCTTTTCGCCTCGTTCCCGCTCTCATACCTTAAAAATCTGCCGAAGTATCTGAAGCTGGCATTGTTCCCTAAAAAATTCAATCCGCAAAGCTACATAGAACAGATAGTTGAATTTGCAAAGATCGCCAGAACAAAAGGTCTTATCTCGCTTGAAGACAGTGCGAACAAGTGTGAGGATCCGTTCCTCAAGGAAAGCCTTATGCTGATAGTAGACGCAAACGACCTCGATAAAGTAAAAAGTATGCTTGACGACGCAACAGACTTTATGTGCGAGCGTCACGAAAGAGGCAGACTTTTCTTTGAAAAAGGTATGTCTGTATTCCCCGCATTCGGAATGCTGGGTACTCTTGTCGGCCTTGTAAATATGCTTAAGGGTATGGGTGCCGACTCAAGCAATCTGTCAAGCGGTATGGCGGTTGCGCTTATCACGACCTTCTACGGCTCGCTGTTCTCAAACGTATTGTTTGCGCCGATCGCATCATCGCTGAAGAACAGCCACGAGCAGGAGCTTCTTTGTATGCAGATAATCGAAGAAGGCGTGCTGTCGATTGCGGCCGGCTCAAACCCCAGACTTATTCAGGAAAAGCTCGAATTTATGCTTGCACAGACTGATATAAAGAAGAAGGGCGGCAAGTAACAATATCCGCCTGTTTCCGACAGGACGGGAATTACGGCTGAAGCAAAAGGAATTTAGTGTTGAAATAATCGCTGAAATGTGATACAATATATTGGTTAAGCGTCAGAAGAAAGGCGGTGGAGAAAAATGGCGAAAAGAAGAGCCGGAGGCGGCGAAGAAAAAGGTAACTGGCTTGATACCTATGCCGATATGGTTACGCTTCTGTTGTGCTTTTTCGTATTGCTGTACTCTGCATCATCGGTAGACGAAACGAAATGGCAGTACATATATCAATCCTTTACGTCAAGCGGAAGCTATATAAACCCCTTCGTAATGGACGAACAGCCGAAGAATAACGCTGCCGATACGAACGGTAATGCCGAGGCTCCTCCAAACACTCAGAACGGCGGCACTACAAGCGAACAGACAGAGGGTCTTCCCTCCGACTTCAATCAGCTTTACAGCTTCTTAAAGACAACAACGGATAAAAACGATCTTGGTCAGTATGTGTATATTGAGCAGACACCGACAAGAATCTTTATCCGGTTCAACAATACGATAATGTTTGACGGCAACAGTGCGGTGCTGAAGGAAGAAGGCAAGCAGGTACTCAACAAGTTCATGCCCGGTATAAAGGCGGTCAACAAGTATATAAAATCCTGCGAAGTATCCGGTCATACTGCAAAGGCGGTATCCGATGTGAACGACTGGGATCTGTCGGCGGCAAGAGCGTCAAGCGTTGTAAAATATATGGACTACAACCGCTGTGTTGACAGCGAGAAGTTCACTGTAGAAGGAAAAGCGTGCTATACGCCTATTGCCGACAACTCAACAGCTGAGGGCAGAGCGGCGAACAGACGTGTAGAGATTATGATAGTGAGAGCACAGCTTGACACTACCTCACAGGCTGTCATAGACGATATTCTGAAATACGAATACAGGCTGAACGGTGCGAACACAGATCCTTATGAGCGTAATGACAGCAACAGCTCGGACGTCAACAGTGACGTTGTAAACGAAATAATCGACAATATGGAAAGCAAGTATGACAGCAACCCGGGCGACGGCAACAATAGCACAAACGCCGCAGGACCGAAATACGAGCCGTCATATACGGGCATTCCTACAGATATACTGACATCGGCACCGACCGAAACGTCAGAATAAGAGAAAACAGAAAGGGGGGCGAATTTTTGGCTGATACCCTTACGCAAGAACAAATAGACGCAATGCTGTCAAGCGTACTTTCAGGCGGAGATACCGCATCGCTTGACACGCACGAAGAAAAGGAAGAAATCAAGGAGTATGACTTCCGTACTCCGAAGAAGTTCACTAAGGAACAGATAAAGATACTTGAGAGGATATTCGAGAATTATTCAAGGCATCTTTCATCTTACATAACAGGTCTGTTAAGGCTGTACTGCAAGGTTTCGCTTGCAAGCATAGAGGAACAGAAGTATTTTGAGTTCAGCAACGCTCTTCCGGATTATACGATAATGGGTATTGTCGATCTCGGCATAGAGGACGATGATATTGAGGAAAGCAATGCGATTTTACAGCTGTCAAACTCGCTCACCTTTACAATGATCGACCGTATGCTCGGCGGCAGAGGCACATATCAGGATACCGACAGAGATTTTACGGAAATAGAGATAAACGTAATGCGTAGCATTGTTGAACGCTTTACCTCGATTATGTCGCAGGCGTGGGACGGATATGTTGATACCAAGCCGAAGCTGGAATCAATAGAAACAAACTCAAGAGTAATATCCGCCGCAGACGCCGACGAAACAATGATTATCGTTGCGATGGAGGTAACGGTAAACGATTCAAAATCCATAGTGTCGTTCTGTATGTCGGCAATTACTATGGATCAGATAATGAAGAAATTCTCGGCTAAGTTCAGCTCGGGCAAAAGGGCAGGAAGTCCTACTAAGGAAACGGAGCGTAAGGAAAACCTTATGTCAACGCTTTCGCAGTCGGAGCTTACTGTTACGGCGGTGCTTGACAATACAACGCTCACGCTCCGTGACGTTCTGAATCTGCAGGTAAATGACATAATACCGCTGAACAAGCCGATTACCGACAACGTACAGCTTAAAGTGGGAAGCACCTGCTGGTTTGACGGAAAGCTCGGTACACTGAACGGAAAGAAAGCGTTCAGGATTGATAATATATTAAAGAATTGAGGTAAGGCAAATGGGAAAACTGACCACTCTGTCGGAGATGCAGCTTGACGCTATCGGCGAGATAATGAATATCAGTATGGGAAGTGCGGCTACCGCAGTTTCCGAGCTGCTCAACGCCAAAGTGTGGATCACTACGCCGAAGGTAACCGTAATTCAGGCATCAGAGCTTAACTACGACAGACTTGAACCTGCGATATGCGTAAAGATCGAGTACATAAAAGGGCTTTCCGGCTCAAACTTGATGATCTTAAAGCAGGACGATGTACAGCTGATACTTAATCAGCTTATGGGCAAACCGCCCGTTATATCTCCTGATTTTGAGTTTGATGAGCTGAACATCAGTGCGGTAAGCGAAGTAATGAATCAGATGATGGGAGCTTCTTCGACGGCTCTATCGGAATTTCTGGGTATGGGTATTGATATATCGACACCTACTCCGTACATTCTCAGCGAGATAAATATTGCCGACCTGCAGAATTATGAGCAGACGGATAAGGTTGCCGCTATCAATTTTGACCTTACCATTGACGGTGTTATAAAATCGGAATTTATATCGGTGCTTGATATAGATCTTGCGGCAACGCTTGCCGACAGAATGATCGGCGGTGCGACATCTCCAGAACCGATCGTGACAGAACCTGCACCTGCTCCGGCACCTCAGCCTGTTCCGCAGGCAGAACCTGTTCAGCAGGCGGCTCCTGTACCGCAAGCGGCACCTGTTCAGCAGGCGGTACCTGTTCAGCAAGCGGCACCCGTTCAGCAGGCGGCACCTGTTCAGCAGGCGGCTGCTCCTGTACCGCAGGCGGCACCTGTTCAGCAAGCGGCTCCTATGCCGCAGGCGGATATGTATGCACAGCAGGGATACTACGGATACCCGAATCCTGCTATGAATCCGGCAATGAATCCGGCAATGTATGGTCAGCCGGTACAGCCTGTTATGCAGCCTCAGCCGGCAGTAAACTACCGTAATGCCCAGCTTGCACAGTTTGAGAGCTTTGAAGCTCCGCTCGGCTCGGAGCAGAAAGAAAACTTACAGCTCCTTATGGACGTACCGCTTCAGATTTCTGTCGAGATAGGCTCGACAAAGAAGAAAATCAAGGATATACTTGAATTCTCGCAGGGTACTATCATAGAGCTTGAAAGACAGGCAGGCGCACCCGTTGACGTTATGGTAAACGGAAACCTCATCGCAAGGGGTGACGTTGTTGTTATAGACGATAACTTTGCGGTAAGAATAACGGAAATAGTAAAATCGAAATTTATGGACAGCCTCGGTAAAGGCGAATAACATATAATAAAACAGGGATACGAAAGGAAACCTTACACTTATGGATAAGAAGATATTACTTGTAGACGATGCGGCATTCATGCGTATGCTTATCCGCAACACACTTACGACAAACGGCTACACAAATATACTTGAGGCGGCTGACGGCGAAATAGCGGTTTCGACATATTCCGCAGAGAAGCCCGACCTTGTTATAATGGACATAACAATGCCCAACAAGACCGGTATCGAGGCACTCAAGGAAATCAAGGCTATGGATCCCGGCGCAAAGGTCGTAATGTGCAGTGCTATGGGTCAGGAAGCTATGGTAGTAGAGGCTATCAAGCTCGGCGCACTTGACTTCATCGTAAAGCCGTTCAAGGCTGAAAGAATACTTCAGACCGTTAAGAAAATACTTGATTGATGGAATACGTACAGCTTGTATGTGCGCTTATCGGCGTACTTGCACTGATTTTTCTGTTCTTCTGGATACTGAGAAAGGTAAACAAGGGGATACTGAGCGTAAGCGGAAAACGGCTCAAGGTGCTTGACCGTGCCTCGCTCGGCGGTGAAAAATCGGTGGTTGTCGTAAGCGTTGCAGGAAAGTGTATGGTGCTTGGCGTGACTGCCGGCAGGATAGACAAGATCGAGGATCTGTCGATTACGGAAGAAGAATATATGTCTGAGCTTTATCCTGAGGGAAGCGGAAGGCAGGATAACTTCTTCGCCGCCTTCAGTGACGCAATGGCTAAAAACATAAAGAATATGAGAGGGAAGAAAGCCAGCCGTGACGAAGAACCTGATTGCGGCGATGAGCTTCCCGATGTTCGCAAAACCGATGACGGAACAAATTCCGACGACAAAAATTCTGACGAGAGGAACACGGAGTCGAAATGACAAGAGCTTTTGGTCTTACGATTAGAAAAATGTTTATCGACAACAAGCGGATTTTTATCCGCTTTATCGTGTCTTTAACGGTATGTATCGCACTTATCGGTGTGCTGTGCAGTGTAACGGCTTTTGCGGCGGATAACAATGCGTCAGGCAACGCAGGTACGACAACAAGTATCGGCGATACGGCTTCGGCAAACACCTCGGGCGGTACGCAGTCGGCGGATTCGTCGGTGATGAAGGATCTTATCGGGGTAGACGGCTCGCAGTCGCTTGAGGTAATACTGCTTGTGACCGTGCTTTCGCTTGCACCGTCACTGCTTGTGATGATGACCTCGTTTGCGAGGATCATTATCTGCTTCAGCTTTCTGAGAACGGCAATGCAGACGCAGTCCACGCCGCCTAATATGGTGCTTACGGGATTGTCGCTTTTCCTTACGATATTCATAATGTGGCCTGTTTTCTCGGAGATAAACGAAACGGCATATCAGCCGTATGCGGCAGGCGAGATGACAATGGAACAGGCTATTGACGCCGCAGGAAAGCCGCTCAAGACTTTTATGCTCAAGCAGACCACGAATGACGATATGAAGTTTTTCCTTGATTTAAAGGGTCAGAGCATGAGTGATGTCACAGGCGGTGCGACAGACAATATAACACTTGAAAACTACAGCGAGAAGCTGGGCTTTGAAACAGTAATTCCCGCTTTTATAGTAAGCGAGTTGAAACGTGCGTTCCAGATGGGCTTTCTGATATTCATACCGTTCCTTGTTATTGACCTTGTAGTATCGTCGACGCTTATGGCAATGGGTATGATGATGCTGCCGCCGGCGATGATTTCGCTGCCGTTCAAGATAATACTTTTCGTGCTTGTAGACGGCTGGCAGCTGATGGTCGGAACGATTGTCAACTCGTATAATTTGTAGCATAATATTCCTTGAAGGGAGGGCTTGATCTGACACAGGATATAGCAATGGAGGTCTTTACCGCCGCACTTGTTCTTGCGCTTAAATTAGGCCTCCCTGTTTTAATAGCCGCAGTTGTGATAGGTCTTATCATAGCGATATTACAGGCGGCAACGCAGGTACACGAGCAGACGCTCTCGTTTGCGCCCAAAGCCATAGTGGTGGCAATCGTACTGCTGTTATTCGGCCCGTGGATGATGAACAGCTGTATAGAGTTCTTCAACTACATATTCGGTCTTATGGCAACGGTTGGTGCAACATGACGCTAAGCGATGTGTGGGATATGATTCTGAATAATTTTCTCGGCTTTCTGCTGATAATGTGCAGGGTGTCGGGAATATTCAGCTTTAACCCTATATTCAGCCGTTCAAATTTTCCCGTAAGGCTGAGAGCAGGCACAACGATAGCGCTTGCTGTACTGTTTGCTTCGTCCATGGGGAATATAAAATATGAGCCGACCGGCATATTCATGATGCTGTTCGATATGATGAAGGAGCTGGGGCTGGGGCTTATACTCGGCTTTATGGTGAATCTCATACTGGCGGTGACTATTTCCGCAGGTGAGCTTATCGACTATCAGACGGGTCTGTCTATGGCAAGAGCGATGGATCCTGCGACCGGTGTGTCGATGCCCCTTTTTGCAAACGTTTATTACTATATGTTCATTCTGTATTTCTTTCTGACGAATGGACACTTGTCATATATAAAGCTGTTTCATATATCGTATGAAACGCTTCCGATAGGATTTTCAGGATTCACTGCGGACGTGCCATGGGCGTTGGTGACGTACTTTTCGACCGTGCTTACGCTGGCGGTAAAGCTCGCCGCACCGATTATCGCTATCGAGTTTATCACCGAAATATGTCTTGGCGTGCTGATGAAGGCTGTACCGTCAATTCATATCTTTGCGCTGAACATTCAGCTTAAGGTGCTTATCGGTCTTGCGGCGGTGCTGATAATGGCTCAGCCTATGTCGGACTTCATCGAAAAGCTGATGGGCATTATGTGGCAGAACCTTTACGGTCTGCTCGGCATGATGGGTTCTTAGGAGGGTAAATGGCAGGCGAAGAAAAAACCGAAAAAGCCACCCCGAAAAAGCGTAAGGATACCAGAAAAAAGGGCGAGGTACTGCAGAGCAAGGAAGTTGCGGTTGCGGTTTTCGTGGTGGGAATATTCGCATTTCTTGCGATATTCGGAAACTATATGTTCCAGATGCTTTTAAACTTTATGGAGCAGTCGATGTCATCTATTGACAAAACGGGCAATACCATAGAGTTTGCGATGAGCGTATTCTGGAAGGTGGCTATAATCTGCGTCTGTACCGTAGGTCCGATACTGGCGGTGGGGGTTGTACTGAGCGTACTGCCCGTAATCGTTCAGACAAAGGGACTTTTCAGTATGGAGGCGATGAAGCCGAAATTCAGCAGATTGAATCCGTTTACGGGTATCAAGCGGTTGTTTTCGATGCAGGCGCTTGTGGGGCTTGTAAAGGGACTTATCGAGATAATCGTAGTAGTCGCTATACTGTACTTTCAGGTAATGGACAGAATAAACGAGTTCAAAAAGCTGATAGATACAGATGTGATAAAGATAGTTGCATATATAAGCGAAACGGCGATGAGCCTTATTGTAACGATATTCGTTATGCTTGTATTTGTGGCGGCGGCAGACTATGTTTTCCAGTGGTGGTCATTTGAGAAAAAGCTCAAGATGTCAAAGCAGGAGGTCAAGGACGAGTACAAACAGCTCGAAGGTGACCCGCAGATAAAGGGCAAGATAAAGCGTAAACAGCAGGAAATGGCACAACAGCGTATGATGCAGGAAGTGCCGTCCGCAGATGTGGTTGTCCGTAACCCTACTCACTATGCGGTTGCTCTTAAATATGACCGCAAGACAGCCTACAGAGCGCCTGTTGTTGTGGCAAAGGGTACAGATTCACTGGCACTGAGGATAGTTGCAGTGGCGCAGGAGCATAATGTATATATCACTGAAAACCGTCCGCTCGCAAGAGGGCTTTACGAGGCGGTAGACATAGGTCAGGAAATACCGAGAGAGTTTTACACTGCGGTAGCAGAGGTGCTGGCGATGGTTTATGAAGAACAACATAAGACGTTGCCTCCGAGAGAACGATAGGCAAACAGTGAGGTGTTTGCGGCTGTGAGCCGCAGCAAATTCCGCCTTTGCGGCTGTGAGCCGCAACAAATTCCGCCTTTGGAAATGTTGCGATTTGGCGACAGATGGCGAAACGGCGGGGTTTAACGATTGTGCTGATGTTCTTGGCGAGAGACAGTGCGAGCTTTGCAACGATATTGCAGACAGCTGGGACAGTTCAAGCGATCCCTCAGTCTTGACGGCAGAAAAAGTAAGTGCTATTTGAAGGTTTGACTTATCTCATTAAGCGGTAATTTTCATGGATTTGTGCCTTGCCGCAAGCCAGCTCCCTTTAGCAAGGGAGCCAAGGTTAGTGTTAGTGCAAATTTTGCATGGATCGATTATAAATAATTATAAAATACGGACAAGCAAAGTCCGGACAGAGAAAGAGAAAGAACAAGAAAGGAGCGGTGCGAATGGTTAAAAAGATGATGACGAATGTTTTTGCGGTATTCGTTATTTTTATCGTGCTTGCGATTATCATTCCTCTGCCGACTCCGATACTGGACTTTCTTCTGATAATAAATATAGGACTTTCTCTCGTCATACTCCTTATGACGATGTACATAAAAAAAGCGCTTGAATTTTCGATATTCCCGACTGTACTTCTTCTGACAACGGTTTTCCGACTGTCGCTGAACGTATCGACTACACGAGGAATACTTTCAAAAGGCTATGCCGGCGAGGTCGTAAAGACGTTCGGTGAATTCGTAATGGGCGGTGACGCTATTGTCGGATTTATCATATTCGTAATCATAGTAATAGTAAACTTCCTTGTTATCACCAAGGGTTCTGAGCGTGTATCTGAAGTAGCGGCAAGATTTACCCTTGACGCTATGCCCGGTAAGCAGATGGCTATTGACGCAGACCTTAACACAGGCGCAATAACAGATGAAGAGGCAAAGATACGCCGTGCGGAAGTACAGCGTGAAAGCGACTTCTTCGGCGCAATGGACGGTGCTACGAAGTTTGTAAAGGGCGACGCTATAATTTCTATCATCACGGCGCTCATAAACCTTATCGGCGGTGCGGTACTGGGTATTATGCACGGGCAGGATATAAACTCTGTGCTTTCCACCTACTCGCTGGCAACAGTCGGTGACGGTCTTTGCTCGCAGATTCCTGCACTTATGATCTCCGTTGCTACAGGTATGGTAGTTACCCGTGCGGCAAGCACGGACAGCTTCAATGCCGATATTAAAAGGCAGTTTACCTCTCAGCCTAACGTAATGATGATAGCCGGCATTGTTATTGCCGCTCTTATGGTTATCCCCGGCTTCCCGAAGCTGATACTTCTCGGCGTCGGTGCGGCACTGTTTATATTCGGCTGGAGATTATCAAAATCGAAGGCGAAGAAAGAGGCGGCTCTTGCCGCTCAGGCTGAACGTGAAACGCTTGCAAAGATGCAGGATCAGCCGACCTCGGACAATGACTACTACAGGGATATTGACAATGTATTCAAGCTGCTGAATGTTGAACAGATTGAGATGGAGTTCGGCTACAGCCTTCTGCATCTTGTAGACGAAAAGAGCGGCGGTCATTTTATCGACCGTGTGGTAATGTTCCGTAAGCAGTTTGCGATGGATATGGGTATGGTAATACCGTCGGTACGAATGACGGACAACCCCGAAATAAACCCGAACCAGTATGTTATAAAGATAAAGGGCGAGGAGGTCGCAAGAGGAGAAATTCTTTCCGACCACTATTTAGCGCTTGACAACGGAGATGTGGTAAACCCTGTTGACGGCATAGACACCGTTGAGCCTGCATTCGGTATCCCTGCAAAGTGGATAAGCGCAGACAAGAAGGTAATGGCTGACGTTGCGGGATATACGCTTATCGACCCTGTGTCCGTAATGATAACTCATCTGTCAGAGGTCATCAAGCAGCACTGCAGTGAGCTTTTGTCACGTCAGGACGTAAAGACGATGGTGGACAACATAAAGCAGACCAACCCAACTCTTATCGACGACCTTATACCCGGCACTATCTCTCTCGGTTATCTCGAAAAGGTGCTTTGCCTGCTTCTGCGTGAGGGCGTTCCGATAAGGGATATGGAAACTATCCTCGAAACGCTTGGCGACCACGCAGGTGCGCTTAAGGACATTGATATTGTAACGGAATATGTAAGACAGGCGCTCAAGCGTACCATAACAAGACGCTTTGCGGAGGCAAACTCGCTGAGAGTAATTACCGTTGACCCGAAGGTCGAGGATACGATAGTGGCAAGCGTAAAGAAATCCGAAGCAGGAAGCTATCTTGCGATGGACCCCGACCTTATACAGAAAATCGTCAACATAACAAGCGGAGAAATAGACAAGGTAAAGGATGTTATACCGAATATAATCATACTGACCTCTCCGATAGTAAGAATATATTTCAAGAAACTGATAGACCAGTTCATACCGAATATAACGGTGCTGTCCTACAGCGAAATCGACAATACGGCGCAGATACAGGCTATAGGCAATATAGCGATGTAAACGCCGCACGGTCGGAAATATCCGGGAAAGGAGTGTTCTATGGCAGTGCAGAGCAAGGAGCGGCTGAACGAGCTTCTTGAAAAATACAGGCTGACAGGCGATATGAACGTCAGGAACGAAATCGTGCTGATGTATATGGATCTTGTCAAAATGATAGCGGTATCAATGCGTAATATCTACACGGGATATGCGGAAAGCGACGATATTATAAACGAAGGCGTTATTGCGCTTATGGCGGCTATAGACGGCTTCGATCCCGATAAGAATGTAAAATTCGAAACATACGCAGGTATCAGGATAAAGGGCGCTGTTATTGATTATCTGCGAAAGCTGGACAGAGTTCCGAGAACGCTCAGAAAGCTGTCGAAACAGCTTGACGATAATTTTGCAAGGCTTAATTCCGAGCTGTGCCGTACTCCGACAGACGAGGAGCTTGCGGAAAGTATGAATATGACCACCGCACAGCTTTCAAAACTGATGGCGAATACGGCAGGAATGATAACGCTGTCGTTTGAGGAGCTTTTATACGAGGATAATCTTGACGAAAGTATTTCGGCATCAAGCGAAACCGCCGACGCAAAAATGTATGAGCGTGAAAAAAAGCAGGTGATAGCCGACGCTGTCGCCACGCTTCCCGAAAAGGAAAAGCAGGTAGTGACAATGTATTACTACGAAAGGCTGAAATACTCGGAGATCGCCAAGGTTATGAGCATTACGCAGTCAAGAGTATGCCAGATACATTCAAAGGCTATGCTGACGCTCAAAAACAAGCTGGAAAGCTATATAAACGGCTGAAAGGCTTGCATATTTATGTGAAAACTGATATGATATAATCAAGGGGTCGGAGGTTTACCGGCTCGCTTATAATACGGAAAATCACGCTTTACGAAAGGAGGTGAAAAAACTTGCAGAGAGCATTTTACAATCTGACGCAATCCATGCTTAACCACCAGAGGTCGCTTGACGCTATCTCGAACAATCTAACGAATATCAACACGGCGGGCTACAAGAAGGACGAGATAAGAATGAACACCTTCCAGGAGGAGCTTATACTTGTCAGCAACCGCAGAAAGACAAGCGGTAAATTCGTGCAGACGTATGTTGATACAAGCAAGAGCAACCTTGAGCAGAGCAGCTTTGAGTTTACCGAAAGCCCGTTTGATATAGGTATTCAGGGAAACGTGTATTTCAATATACAGGGTACTAACGGAAATGTATATCAGACAAGGTGCGGTCAGTTTGAGCTTGACGGAGAAGGCTATTTATGCCTTAACGACAGCGGACGTGTACTCGGTCAGAACGGCGAGATATATATCGGAAACGATGATTTCATTGTTGACAACGAGGGTAATATCCTGAACGAAAACGGCGAGGTCATAGAAAAGCTGAGGCTCAGCTACATACCCGAAAACGCAGACGTTACAAAGGTAGGAAACAACCTGTTTTCTTATGACGGGGATATGACGATACCCGAAGGCGAGAAGTATGATATTATCCAGGGCTGTTTTGAAAAGTCAAACGTTGACGCAAACAAGGAGATCACTTCTCTTATGGAAACGCAGAGATTATTTGAAGCAAGCAGTGCTGTGCTGAAGTATATGGACACTATCAACGGCAGAGCGGCAAGCGAGATAATCAAGCTGTAAAATGACCGGATGTGAGGATATGTCATGAACATTGCATTCTACACGGGTAAGACGGGTCTTATTGCACAGCAGGAAGGACTTAACGTTTACTCAAACAACATTGCAAACGTGAATACGGTGGGCTTCAAGGCTTCCCGTCCGAGCTTTGCGGACTGTATCTACACGGTACAGAGAAATACGGAGCCTGACTGGCAGACAGGTCACGGCGAATATGTGCATAGCACTCAGCTTATGTACAGCGAGGGCGTATTTACATATACCGATAACGACCTTGACTTTGCCATACCGACAGAAGAAGGCTTCTTTGCGGTAATGGATAAGTACGGCGATGTAAACTACACAAGAGCGGGCGATTTCCAGATGTCGCAGATAGGCGACCACTGGGAACTTGTAAGTGCAAACGGAGAATTTGTGCTTGACTATGAGGGAAACCACATTACAGTTCCCTTTATAGAAGGTACGAGCAAGCCGGACTATGAGGCGCTTACGAAAATGATAGGTGTGTACACATTCGACAACAACTTTGGACTCGAACTTCTCGGCAGTAACAAGATGACTGCTACAGAGAGGTCGGGAGAGGCGGTTGCCGACAGGAGTATCGACAAGATAAGAATGGCACTCGAACGCAGCAATACGGATATTGCAGGCGATATGGTACGCATTATCGAAACACAGCGTTCATACCAGATGAGCGCAAGGGTCGTACAGACAGCCGATGAGCTGGAGCGTATAACCAATAACTTAAGGGGATAAGGCACGATGCTTCGTTCCTGAACTTTAACCGTGGGTCTGTCGGTAGATATACCGGCAGGCTGTGCGGTTATATACAGCTATAAGATTAATAATTTCAGAGGTCTATTATGATAAACAGTTACGATGATTTAAGCCCGGTACAGCTTGATGTGCTTAAGGAAATAGGAAATATCGGCTCGGGTAATGCCGCAACGGCACTGTCACAGCTTCTTGGCAGGAGCATAGACATGCAGGTGCCGCAGGTAAGGCTTATGGACGTAGCTGATGCAATAGAGTCGCTCGGCTCTCCCGACAAGCTGGTGGTAGGAATACTGATACGGCTTAAAGGGGACGCAGACGGAATGATAATGTTCCTGCTTGAAGAGGCGTTTGCGAAAACTATCGTAACGGGTCTTACGGGCGAACGCTCGTTTTCGCTGTATGAGCTTAACGCCGATGATATATCGGTGCTGAGCGAAATAGGAAATATAATGGGTGGAAGTTATGTCAATGCTATCGCAAATCTCAGCGGTATGACCATTGATATGTCGGTACCTGCGCTTACAACGGATATGCTCGGAGCAATAATGACGGTTCCTGCAACGGAACTTTCCGAGGCGTATGAAAGGGTACTCATGATAAGCGAACAATTTCTGATTGATTCAGTTGAGATACAATCCGATATGCTTCTTATACCTACGGTAGAGTCGCTGAGGACTCTGCTTGGGAAACTGGGGGTTGAAGACCAGTGAACAAGATAGTCGTGGGGATCTCCGACCAGAAGCTGTGCAAGTCGCCGGATGTACTGGTGACTTATGCTCTTGGCAGCTGTGTCGGGATATGTATGATAGACAAGGCACTCGGCATAGCGGGACTGGCGCATATAATGCTGCCTGACAGCAGCGCTATACCGAATGACAAGAACAAATTCAAGTTTGCCGATACGGGCATACAGCTTCTATATGAGAGCATGATAAAAAACGGTGCGGCGGCATCGAGAATAACCGCAAAAATAGCAGGCGGTGCGAATATGTTTGCTACCACAACACCTGCTATGTCTATAGGCGACCGTAACGTTGAGGCCACCAAAAAAATGCTGGCAAAGCTCGGAGTGCCGATAGTCGCATCCGACACGGGACTTAACTACGGCAGAACGGTATCGTTCAATGCGTCGGACGGCTCGCTTGAGATAATGTCAAGTCTTAAGGGAAACAAGACTATATGACACGATTGACACGATAAACACGATTGACACGATAGATTTACGGCAGGGAGGCACACCGATGGAAAAGACGGAAAGACAAAAAATGGCGGATATATCCATGTCGGAGCTTATAGAACTTGAAAAGGAAGCTACTGCGTCGCTTGACGGCATCGAGCTTAACAATAAGACTATGCAACGCCCGCAGGGAAACAATCCTATGCTGAATGTAGACGCATCGGCAAAGGTTGTTGTAACCGACAACAAGCTGGAAGCAAATATGTGCGTATTTTCACCGCAGTTTTCCGGCAAGGATATAACAGTGGAAGCTATGCGGCAGGCACTCAAGGACGCACACGTTGTATACGGAATAGATGAGGAACTTCTTGAGGAAATAGCGGCAAATAAGTTGTACGACAAGATTTTTACGGTAGCGAGCGGATATGCGGCGGTTGACGGCGAAAACGGCAGGGTAAACAATCTTTTTGATACAGACAAGAAGCTGGTGCCGAGAAAGCTGGAGGACGGCAGTGTTGACTATCGTGACCTCGGACTTATAGTAAACGTAAGAGTAAATGACCTTATATGCGAAATAGTACCCGAAACGCAGGGCGAGGAGGGTATGAACGTATACGGTCAGGTGATCGCTCCACGTCCGGGCAGACCTCCGCTTGTACCGCAGGGTTCGAACACGGTGCTTTCGGCAGACGGCACCAAGCTGTTCGCCGCAGACAGCGGAAACCTTGTATATAAGGGCGGAAGGTTCAATGTTGAAACCACGTTCCAGATCTCATCCGACATAGATGTAAAGACGGGCAATATAAACTTCCTTGGCGATGTTCTCATCAAAGGCAGTGTGCAGGAGGGATTTTCGGTAACGGCAGGAAAAGCCATAACCGTATTGGGAATGGTGACCGGTGCTACACTTACCGCACAGGGCGATATAACCGTCAAGAACGGAGTTTTTGCAAGCACCATACAGTCGCAGTACGGCAATATCAATATTGCTTTCGGAGAAAACGATACCATAATCACAAGAGGAAACCTTACCAGCACGTCACTTGTCGGATGTCGGATAAAGATAGAGGGCGACCTTGACTGCACCAAGAACCCCGGTGCGCTTGTGGGCGGAGATTGCAGTGTGATGGGAAGATTTGCGGTGGCACAGCTCGGTAACAAGAGCTATACGCCTACTATAATATCGGTAGGAAGCACCACAAACCTCCTGCTTGAGATGGATTCGCTCGAAAAGCAGTGTACCGCAATCGATGAGTACATAGAAAAAATAAACACGTCTATCGAATTCCTGCAGGAAAAGAAGAGGAACGGCGAACATCTTGACGCAGATAAGGAAGCGTATATTTCATCTGCGATAAGGCTCAAGGTGCAAAAGGGAATGGATAAGAAGCCTCTGAGAACGAGGATAGACGAAATACAGAAAATAATCAATGCCAAGGAAACGCTGTCGGTAAAGGTGACAAAGTGCGTTTATCCTAACGTAAGGATAAATCTCAACAGCTTTACCACCACAACATCGGCGGAATACGGCAAATGCAACATAGTCTGCGGTACGAATGACATCGAATTCAGATAACAGACACTGAGAAAGGCAAATATCATGGCGGCAACGGCAAAAAGCAGATATATGACGGCGGTAAAATGGTTTACGGCATTTGTATGCGCTCTGCTTTGTGCGGCTGCCGTCTGCTGTTTTACGGGAAGCAGTGCAGACGCTGCGGCGGTAACAAACTGCAAGGTTTCGGGGCTGACGACAAAGACCTATACGGGTAAGGCACAGACGCAGTCGATCACGGTAAAATACGGGAATAAAACGCTGAAAAACGGCAAGGATTACACGGTAAGCTATCAGAATAATATAAACGCAGGAACCGCTTATGTTATTATAAAAGGCAAGGGCAGTTACAGCGGGGCAGTAAAGCGTTCGTTCAAGATAAACCCTGCGTTGATATACAAGCAGTGTACTTTTTATAAAATCGCCTCGCAGTATTATACCGGCTCGCAGATAAAGCCTGTTCCGAAAATCAAGAACGGAACAACGACACTGAAAAACGGAACGAACTTCACACTTACATATCAGAATAACGTAAACAAGGGTACTGCGAAGGTATATATAAAAGGTAAGGGCAACTACACCGGAAGCTGTTCGCTGAAATTCAGCATAACGGCAAGGCCTGTTTCTACGCTGAAAATCACCGTGCCGTCAGTGACTTATAACGGAAAGGCGCAAAAGCCTGCCGTTACGGTAAAATATAATAACTATACGTTTAAAAACGGTTCTGATTATACGCTGAGTTATAAAAATAACACGAAAATCGGTACGGGAACCGTTACGGTTAAGGGCAAGGGAAAGCTCAGCGGAACAAGAAGCGTTACATTCAAGATAAACGCAAAGCCGATAAAAAACGCAGTTATTACATATAACAACTCGCTCACATACAACGGCTCGGCGCTAAGCCCTGCGGTTACTGTAAAATACGGAAACACAACGCTTAAAAAGAATACCGACTATACCGTCGCCTATTCGAATAACGTAAATGCCGGCACGGGAACAATCACGATAACAGGAAAAGGCATATACGGCGGAAGCGTAAAAAAGACCTTTACAATAAAAAAGCTCGGAATATCGGCCACAGCTGTATCGGGAACAGGAAACAAGGCCTATACGGGAAGTGCGATAAAGCCTGTGCCTGCGGTTAAAGTCGGCGGCAGGACGCTTAAAAACGGAACGGACTTTACCGTAAGCTACAAAAACAACACCGAGCCGGGAACGGCAACTCTCAGCGTGACAGGCAAGGGAAACTATTCGGGCAGTGTATCAAAGACATTTAAAATCACAGCAAGAGCGATAAACGATGTTGAGGTAACCGTACCCGATACGGTATTTACAGGTGTACAGGTAAGACCCGACGTTGTTGTAAGCTACGGCAACTATCAATTTATAAATAACAGTGACTATACCCTGTCATTCAAGGACAACGTCAATATCGGAACGGCAAGCGTGGTTGTCACGGGTAAAAACCATCTCAGCGGAAGCAGGACGGTAACATTCCCTATAGAAAAGGCGGATATTTCAGGTACGGAGATAGCCGTGAAGAACGCAACGTTTACTGGAAGTGCGGTAAAATCCGCCGTTGATGTAAGGCTCGGTAATGTGACGCTTAAGGAAGGCACTCACTACACGCTTTCCTATAAAAACAACGTCAATGCAGGTACGGCTCAGGTGACAATCAGCGGTAAGGGAAGCCTTGAGGGTGCTGTAACAAAGGATTTCACTATTGTGAAGGCGGATATTTCAAAGGCTGACATAACCGCAAGCGGAACGTATGCTCCGGACGGTGTAAAGATCGGCATAAACGCTAAATTCGGCAATTACACGCTTAAAAGCAGTGACTACATCGTTAAAGTGCCGACTTCAGCAGGGGAGCAGACGCTCACAATAAGCGGAAACGGCAACTTCAGCGGCAAGACCACGGTAAAATGCAATGTGGCAAAAGCAGATATAGCAAATGCCAAATCGTCTTTATCGCTGTCGACCGACGGCAAGGGCTATACCGTAACGGTAATTTATGACGGTGTGCTTTTAACGCAGAACAAAGATTATAAGGTAGCTGTAACAGAATCAGGCACAGGCGTCAGTGCGGTTATCACGGGCATTGGCAATTACGGCGGAACAGTAACTCTCAGCGGCATAAGCAACGAGCTTGAAGCGTTTGAAAATGCTGTTGTCACAATAGGTAAAGTCACATACAACGGCACGGCACAGCTTCCCTCGGTAACAGTGAAGATAGGCTCTGTCACGCTGAAAAGCGGAACGGACTATATTCTGAGCGCTTATCACAACACTAATGCAGGAACAGCTACGGCAGTTATCACCGGCAAGGGAAAATATGCCGGTGCGGAAAAGAAAACGCAGTTCACGATAGCGCCTGCCGCTATATCATCTGCAAGCATAAGCTGTGAGGATCAGATATATACGGGACAGGGCGTCACCGCACAGCCCGTTGTTACATTCAACGGCAAAACGCTTGCTCTCGGTATCGACTACTATATATCGGGATATTCAAACATAGTGAATGTCGGAACGGCTACCGTTACTGTAAAGGGCAAAGGCAATTTCACAGGCACTGCAAAAGGCACTTTCAGAATCGTCAAGCAGGACAATATGGAAGCGCTTGTCAAGAAGCGCCTTGATGAGATGATGGAAGGCAAGTGGGACAGGAAGATATATGACTACTGGCACAGCTATCAGATTGGCAAGTATTACAACACGCTCCTTACCTCTCCTTGTACCTGCCACTCCTACTGTGAAACGGGCAACGAGGCAGGCTGTACCTGTCTTATAGGAAGAAGTCACGTTCTGAATAATTCCGGCATACAGTGTGCAGGATTTACTATCGAGGTATTCGAGTATCTTTTCGGCAAAACAAACGGAACGGGCGAAAATACCCTCACGATAAGGAATCGTTCCGACGGAAACTGGACAGAGGCGGCGCTGAAGAAGTGGATGACCGATACATTCCGTCCGGGCGACTATCTTGCATATGACAACATAAAGTACGGCTATCCGCACTATGTCACGATATACTCTGTTGATACCGACGGTATATGGGTGTACGAGGCAAATTACGGCGGAAGGTGCAAAATCAATTTCCGTAAGTTTACGTTTAAGGAGATCTACGAAGAAACGGACGGTTTATGGCACAGGACACCGAATAATTATGAGTTGTCGGAGTATTGATCTGAATTTAAAGCGGCATGGCTTAGGCTGTGCCGCTTTTTGTTGTGATCGTCTGCGCTGTAATTTCGATTTTTCGACAAGCCGTAAGTGTGTCACACCTGCTTTTACCGTAGCAGCCTGTCCGATGCTTGACTTTTGATATGCAGTATGATATTATGATAATAAACAAGCAATCAACTCATATTATAAATAATTTTAAAAAATCGGAGATAATTTTATGTCAAAGTTTCAAAAAACCATCATAACACTTTGCGTTATAATCATTGTTATTCTGGGGGCGGCAACGGTAGTTCTGTTTACCGGCACATCGGAAGCTATCAAAATTAACGGCACGTTTGCCGATATAAGTCTGTTAAACAGCGACAATCCGGATTTTGACAATCTGCCGCACAAAGAAATCAGCATAGACGCAACTTTAACCGGAAACATTTTTGGTGTGACAGGCGCAAGCGGAAAAATTGCAGTAGGCGATACAGAGTATGCTCTTGATTCCGCAAGCTCACGAGGCTCTGTGATAAATATCCATTCGCTTAACAACGAAGGCTCATTTGATGTAAATGTTAAGCTGGAAAAGGGAACAGGCAGTGCAATCATTACCGTATTGCAGTCGCAAAACTCCTCCGACAGCTCAATGTGGGCAGGGCCTGCAACCGACAGCGAGAGTCTGAAAAATGTTCTTGAAGAACAGAATATCATCAACTACAGTAACACGGAAGTAGTAAAAGAAATAAGATGTACGGGAGATTTTGCTGATATTAACAATGACTACAGCGTTGATATGTACGAACAATTACCGCACAAGACCGTAAGTGTAAACGCAAAAATCCTACGCAACATATACGGCAGGGAATATGCGGACGGAACCTTGACGCTTGACGGCAAGGAATACAGAATACAAGGCTTCAACCGTGATAACAGCTTCGGGAAAAACAGGATTTTTATATCCGTAATAACAAGCGACGGAAAAAATGCCGCACCGGGCATTACTATATGCTATACGGAAGGCTCAGATTACATTACCGTCAATTCAAGACTTCAGAACAACACCTGTTATCTGATAGGAACTGTAAAGGATAAGAATGAATTTGAAACAGCTTTAAGGGAACTCGGATATATAGAATAAGACGCAATAAAAACAGCGGGAACAGAAATACGCACCTCAAAATGAGGTGCGTATTGCAGATTGTAGAAAAAGTATGTTTTTGAAACAAACTTCTGATTTATTATCCCTATCCCCAAACCCCTTTCCCCCAGAAAGGGGCTATATTACTGGGGCTACCGCCCCTAGACCCTGTCGGGGGCTTCGCCCCTGCGACCCCATTTTCAGAAAACACAAAGGTTTATCGACAGACTGAAATACGCACCTCAAAACGAGGTGCGTATTGTTTTATATTCACTTTTACATTGCCGCTTTCAAGCGCTTCAGTGTTTCTTCTTCACCGAGCAGCTGCATTATGGTATACAGGTCGGGGGAATTTTTTCTGCCGGTTATCGCTACTCTGAGTATTCCGCAGGCATCGGCAACCGAGCCTTTGTAAGCGTCGGGGTTTGCCTTGTATTCCTTGATGTTGGGGCAGAAGCCTAAAGGCTCGCCGACCGCCTTTACACCGTCAAACCAGGCACTGCTGTCAACCTTATGGTCGTAAGCCGAAATATATGCCGTTAAAAATTCTTTACGCTCGTCGGCTGTCAGCTTTTCGTCAAACTCATAGCCGTCCACGCCGTCACCGTAGAGATACGGGAACATCTCGGACAGATCGCTCCACTTTGCTATATCCTTGCGTACCTTCTTGCCGTTATATTTCCACAGCTTTATGCTTTCTCTGAACTTGTCGGGCGAAGCTGTGATATAAGCGTTCAGCTTTTCATCGTTATCCTTTGCCCATACACTTATCTCGTCAAAGAGCGTTTCCTCGCTCATCTTCGATATAACGTCACGGCTTACGCTTGCCAGCTTATCCATATCGAACAATGCACCGCTGACGGGCATCTTTTCAAGCTTGAACTTGAACTGTGACATATCGGCATCGGGGTTCTTCATTCTCCACTCCTCATAGTTTGAGTTTGCGATAGTCATAAGGTATTCAAGCACCGACTGAACAGGGAAACCGGCTTTTGAATAGAACGAAACGCTTGCCTCGGGGTCTTTTCTCTTGCTGAGCTTTCTCTTTTTATTCTCGCCGCCGTCCAGCTTCATTATCGGTGCAATGTGAGCATACTTCGGCATTTTAAGACCGCTTGCTCTGAAAAGCTGTTCGTGCAGAGGATATGAGCTTATCCACTCATCGCCTCTTATAACGTGGGTAGTACCCATCAGAAAATCATCTACAACGTGTGCAAAGTGGTATGTAGGGATACCGTCTGACTTTAAAAGCACAACGTCCATTATGTTCTCTGGCATTTCGATATTGCCTCTTATAAGGTCACGGCAGGTTATCTTGTTTTCTGCATTGCCGTCTGAGCGTAAGCGCAGAACGTATTCCTTGCCTGCCTTTATATTGGCTTCTATTTCTTCAATGGACAGATTTCTGCACTTCGCATAGCTGCCGTAATAGCCCATATCGGCTTTTTCGGCCTCCTGTGCCTTTCTTATTTCGTCAAGCTCCTCCGCCGAGCAGAAGCACGGATATGCAAGACCACGCTTAACAAGATCCTTTGCAAAGGTCTGGTATATCTCTTTTCTCATACTCTGTCTGTACGGTCCGTAGCTGCCCTTTTCGGCTTCTCCGTCTGCCGCCGCACCTTCGTCAAAGCATACTCCGTACTGTGCAAGAGATGTGATTATCTCGTCTGCTCCGTGTTCGATCTCACGCTTTTTGTCGGTATCCTCAAGACGCAGGTAGAATACACCGTCCGACTGTCTTGCCATACACATTGAAATAAGTGCGGCATACAGACCGCCTATGTGCATAAAGCCTGTGGGGCTGGGTGCGAATCTTGTCACAGCCGCCTTGTCGGGAAGCGTTCTTGCGGGATATTTTGCAAACATATCCTCAGGTGTTGTCTTGATGTCACCGAACAGAAGCTCGGCTAAATAATTGTTGTCCATTTTTTCGCCCTTCGTTTTTTATTTTGTCTTGATAATTTGGTTTTTTCCGCCGAAGTTCTTTTTGCCTATGCGGATTATCTGAAGTATAGCAGGGTTAAGCACCAGATTTATACCAAGCTCTATAAAGAAATTGATGCCTACTAAGCCTACCAGAATAAATACGAATAAGTTTGTACCCTCTGCAAGTCCTGATAAATAATCAAAGAAGAACACATAACTTCCGAGTACAAATATTCCTGTATTCACAACAGGTGCAACTATAGCCGATACTATAACGGCTACTATCTGATTTTTCTTGCTTATCAGCTTATACACAAAACCTGCGGCGGCACCTGCGAGTGCGCCCTTTAATATTACTGTAATTATCGTTCCGGGTATGTTTACCGCAAGGAACAGATTTGCGTCACCCGTCAGCAGTACGGTCACACCGAAAACAAAGCCGAGCCATGCGCCCGAGCCCCAGCCGTAAAGTGCAGAGCCTACTACGATAGGTATAAGCGTCAGCGTAATGCTGAATGTTCCGAAACGCAGTCCCATTGATATGAACTGCATAACCACAACTATAGCGGTCAGAAGACCAAGACCTATAATAGTGTTTGTGTTGATTTTGCCTTTTAATGAGTTGTTTGTGTTTGACATAAAAATCTCCTTTGCTGAAGTCCTGTTGTCAGCAGGTACCTCGCAGGGTTGTATATTTTACATATCATCCGCCGTTCAGAAAATGTTCACAGCCGGTAACCGCAGAAATAGCATCTGTCGGTTCCGTCCACAATGCCGCTTACTTCTTCTGATTTTTCTTGTAGATAATATGCAGACCCTCTAATACAAGATCGGGATCGACAATAAGCTCACGTCTGCAAAGCGGAGCTATAAGGCTTGCATAGCCTCCTGTCGCAACTATTGTAGCCTTTTCTCCAAGCTCCTCCTCATATCTCTCTATCATACCGTCTATCATGCAGGCGATACCGCCGATGACACCGGCACGCATACTATCGGGGCTGTTTGTGCCTATCATTTTTCCGACAGGCTCAGCGCCTATGAGAGGAAGAGATGCTGTTTTACCCGACAGAGCCTCGAATGATAATCTCGGACCGGGAGCTATCGCTCCGCCGAGCATCGCTCCGCTCCTGTCGAGCGCAAATATTTTAAGGCAAGTGCCTACATCTATGAATATGCAGGGTGTGGGGTACTTGCTTTTCGCCGCTACGCCGCCGCATACAAGGTCGCTTCCGAGTACGGAAGGATCGTCTATCTTTATATTAAGTCCTGTTTTGATACCGGGTGAAACGATAATAGGCTTTACGTTACAGAGCTTTTCTATTCCTTTTTCAAGTATTGGGGTTATCGGTGATACGACAGAGGAAATGATACAGCCGGTTATAGCCGCATTTTCAAAGCCGTAAAGGGATAATATATCCTTCAGCTTTATCGCATACTGATCTTCCATTCTTGAAACCTGTGTGTTGAGCCTTGATATAAAGCGCAGTTCACCGTTATTGTCAAAACCGCCGAATACAATGTTAGTATTGCCGACATCTACTGCAAGTATCATTCTTTGCCCTCCGATTCTTCGGATATATCGCTTTCTATTATAGCATCTGTTTTGTCTTTGTCAATATCCCCGTCATTATTTACCGCCTTTGACAGCTTTACGGGTTTCTTTATCTTGAGATAAATCAGAATCATTCCGACAAATACCGCAATGCCGATAACCATCAGTATAAGCCCTGTGCCAAGTCCTGCGGCAAAGAATTTAAATTCGACAACGTGTTCGCCCTCAGACAGCTTTACTGTCATCAGTGCGTCATTCAGTGCGGTATCATAGTCCGTCTTTACACCGTCAACATATACCGTCCAGCCCTTTTCGGCAGGGATAGTGGTAAACAGTATATCACTGCTTTTTGCGTTTACCGTAAAGCGTATGTCGGTCTGACTTACCTTTTCGACCTTTGTTTCGGCATTCTTTTCGTGCATCTGAGCTATCGCCGCTGTTTCCGCTTCCTCATTGTATACGGCGAACTGCGGCTCTCTGAAATAAAGGTCGCTCTTTTTCAGCACGAGCTTTACCGTTACTTCCTCGCCCTTTTCAAACTTGCCGAGATTCTTTATATTATGATTGTCGCTCTCAAAGCATACGCCCTTGTACGAGCCGTTTACATAAAGCGAAACCTCACGCTGATAGTCGGTCGGTATGAACATATAGATCTCTCCGCTCTTTGGCGCAGTTATCGTATATGTTACGCTTGCTTCGCCCGTTACATCCGTAAAGCCTATATGCTGATTTTCAAACGAGCCTTTTTTGCAGTTTTCGGCATAAGGCTCGCCGTCTGCGGAAAATACCGTGAAGAATTCTCTGTTTCCTCCGGTCATTGCGTTAAGCAGAGCGTTCTGATTTTCGAATACGTCATACTTTGACAGCTCAAGCTTGGACAGCTTGCTGTTTGCAAGATAGCCTACAGGCAGTGCGTCCTTGTTTTCAGTGACTTTTATATCGTCTGCTGATTTTATGTTGGCTGTGGATTCGCCTGCACAATCAAGGATATATTTAACGCCGAAAATATCGCAGGTCAGCGGAGTGTTGCCCGAAAACCTTGAATAGTGACCGTTTGACGTGAAGCCGAAGAATCCGAGCATATCAATAGCTCTTGCATTCAGCGTACTGCTTGAGTGCGACAGACCGTACATATTTACAGCCATAGGGTCGTTTACCGAGCGGAAGAAGTTTTTCTCTATCCTGTAGAAGCCGTCATCCTGCGCCTTTATCTCCTCCACCTTTTCACGAAGCGGAAGTATAACGCTTAAATAGCTGTCCCTTGTCGAGAAGGTAATATCCTTGTGCATTTTTGTCAGCGTATTTGTTGCGTTGAAGCAAAGCTCCGCACATATCACTGCGGTTACAAGTATCACGCCTGTCTTTGACAGCTCGCTCTTTTTCATATAATGCCTTGCCGCATATACGGTAATGCCTGCGACCGCCATGAATACTATGGCAGGAAGTGCAACGGTTATGCCGTCAAACACCTCACGTCCGCTGCTGTCAAGCGTGGTTATGAAGGTATCCTGTGCCTCTGTGTATATTATGAGAGCAATATAACTTAGCGTAATTGCTCCGACCGTTCTCGCTCTGACCGCTTTAAGCTGTTCAAAGCAATGTGCCGCAAGAGCGACTATGATAAACGAAAGCATAAACGAGTAGCGGTAGGGAAGCCAGTTGGGCATCTGTCCGCCGTGCCATATCATATCGACCGGACGGATATACATACTTACAACAAGCAAGCCTATAAGCGCACCTGCCGCAATTTTCTGCTTGAATTTAAATGCTCCCGAGCAGAAAAATCCCGCCGCAAGCACAAGCGCAAGAGAACAGCAGAACAGTGCCGGCAGACCCTCCATCCTTACCGTATCGTAGGTATTTGGGAACAGCTTTCTTGCTATATCTATAAGATTAAAATTATTAACAAGCGAATAATCCGGCTCGGTGAAGCTGAATTTGCCGTTCTGAAGTGAATTGTATACAGGCAGTATCATAAATGCGCTCATCATAGCGGAAACTATTCCGCATATTCCGAAAAACGCACCTTTTGTAACAAATTTTTTTGCGATGTTAATTCCTGTGTTGCCCGTATAGGTTTCAAGCGAAAAGTAACGGCAGATAAAATACAGCACCGAGAAGATCGCCGCCATAAAGCCTATGTAGAAGTTCGACACGAACGCATAGACAAGCGAGCCTATGAGCAGTCTGAAGCGGTTTTCCTTTATAAGCGAATCTATACCCCAGCAGATAAGCGGAAGTGCGATAACGCAGTCAAGCCACATAGGGTCCATTGTCTGCACTATCATATATGCGCACAAGGCATACATCGGAGCGAATAAGGCCGCCGTTGTCTTTGACAGCTTCTGCGACTTATGTGCAAAAAGCGCAAAGGTAACGCCGCACGCACCGAACTTTGCGAGCATCATTGTAAGCAGGCCTTCGGTTATCATACTGCGTGGGAATATCCATACAAGTATATTGAACGGGCTTGCAAGATAATAGCCGATTATGCCCATAAACTCGCCCGACAGGTTTCTGCTCCACGAGTACATAAGGCTCTCGCCGTTGCCTATTACGTCATGCACATAGTCGAAATAGAAAACATACTGTGCGTTAAGGTCAAGCGACAGCACCGACTTTTCGCCAAACGGATATATATCAAATGATATATAAGCTATACCCATCAGTATAACAGGGATAAGAAACGCCGCAAACAGATAACCGTTCTTATAGCACAGGTGTCTGAATGACAGCATTTTTTCTCTGAAATTTGCCATTATTTATTGTCCTCACGTCTTTGCCTGCGTCCTGATTCTTCGCTGACTATATATCTCGGACGCTGCTTTATCTCCTCGTATATCTTGCTGAGATAATATCCCATAATGCCGATACCGAGCATAAGTATACTGCCTATTATAAGCAGAAGAAGTATTACGGTCGAAAAGCCGTCTGCCGCCTTTCCTGTACAGAAGTTGACAAGGGTCTGTATGGCCAGTATCACGGCAAATATAAAGAACAGCACTCCCGACCAGGTGATTATCTGCATAGGCACGTTTGTAAAGCTGGTTATCGAGCTTATAGCGTATCTGAACAGCTTTCTGAACGACCACTTTGTCTTGCCTGCGTTTCTTGGTGCAACGTCAAATTCGACACGCTCTGTCCTGAAGCCTACCCAGCTTGAAAGCGCACGGAAGAAGGTCAGCCTTTCGGGCATTTCGTTAAGTGCGTTGACTACCTTGCGGTCCATCAGCTTATAATCGCTTGCGCCGTCAAGGTCAATAGCCGAGCTGTTCTTCATCATACGGTAGAAGGTCTTTGCAAAGAGCTTGTATATTATGCCTTCCTTGCCTCTTGACGCTTTGACCGCCTCTACGACCTCCGCACCGTTTTTCCATGCGGCATACATCTTTTCAAGAAGCTCCGGCGGATGCTGTAAATCGCAGTCAATCACCGCAACGCAATCGCCGTCTGCGGCTTTAAGTCCTGCAAAAACGGCTCCCTCTTTGCCGAAATTTCTCGAAAAATGAAGTCCTCTTATATGCTCGTCCGTTTCTCCGAGCTGTTTTATAAGCTCCCACGTTCCGTCCTTTGAGCCGTCGTCAACGAATATCAGCTCATAGTCGGACAGCGGCGCTAATATACCGCCGAGCCTTTCTGCGGCGGCAGGTATATTTTCCTGCTCATTGAAGGCAGGTATAACTACTGAGATCATCTTATTCTCCGATTATATTTATTTCTACTGTCTTTTCACGTTCACCGTCAAAATCCATATATATTATGTACTGCGTAAGACCGAGCGAGATCTCGCTGTCACAGATAGCGGTAACGACCGAGCCGCCTGCAAGCTGGTGGCAGATAGCCGCTCTGAGCGGTTCTTCGGCAAGGGTGGATACCTTTTCGTAATATTTCAGGTAACCGTTCAGCGCTTCAATATCATTCGTTGCGGTGAACACCGACGCAGTGGTGTGCATTGAAGAAATTGATATGATGCCGTTTCTGATATTGGATCTGCGCACGCACTCCATTACATCCTCGGTAAGATCCATATAGCCTGTCTTTGAGGGGATGGTGATGGTAAATGTCTGTTTTACGTTGTTCATAAGGTTTGTCCTTTCATATTGCGGCACTGCCGCTTTTAATTTAACGTTTTACGTTTGTATTTATTCTTACTCTGCCCGAAGGCGAGGTTATGGCTAAATCGTCATTCTCGGCGGCTCTGCCGTCGCTCACTGCCGCAAGGCCGTTTATATAGCAACGTGTTCCCTGCGAAATGACTGTGTCTGCATCTGCCGCAAAATCAATATCCACTGTGCCTGTGGAATTGACAAGGCTTCCGCCCGAAAATTCGTCTATATACATATTTATTTTACCGCTGTCGCAATCAATGCCGAGCGTTCCCGTACAGGACAGCCTTTCTATATCGGCGCTTCCGCTCTTGCATTTTATATTTACCATATATCCGCTCACCGCACAGCAATGCAGGTCGGATGACGCAGTGTACAGATTAAGGCTTGAAAACGGCTTGTCGGGAAGCTGTATTTCGATCCTGTAGCTGAACTGCTCACGGGTGAACAGCGTTATCACAAGGCTCGGCACCTGCTCGACTATAAGCCGTCCGCCGTCCTCGTAAATATCAACATCCGTATCGCTGACATACGAAACGTGTATCAGCTCGTCCGCAGAACGTGTTATATATACCGGAATATCCGTTGTTTCGACAGTAAGGTACTGCGTAAACGGGAAGCTCCCACTCCCGTGCTTTACATTACTGCGGTAGTCCTTGTCGATTATCAGTGCAAACATAAGCATAGCGATAAGGCATATCGCTCCGCACAGGAAAAATATGCGGATAAGCACCTGAACCGCCGTCAGCTTCTGCACACGGATATGGCGGAAACGGATATGATCTTTCAGCTTCATTCTTTAGTCTTTGAAAAAAGTCTGTAGACAAAAGATGCGGCAAAGGGGCATATTCTCGCTACGCTCAGAAGTATCAGCCCAAGCCCGAAGAAAAGGCTTGCCGCTCCGAAAAACAGCATCGTATATTCCGACAGGTCGGATACGAAAATACTGCCCTTTCCTATTATGCGTATAAATGCGGACGGCAGTGTTATCATGCCGTTTGCGGTAAGTGCAAGCGCAAATACCATAAGGACAAGTATGCCGGTAAATATCACCGCAGATAAGGCTATAAGGCATACGGTCCTGGGAATGCGTGCAAATCTGCATACTGTTTTTGTCTGCATAAAATCTCCTCATATCTATGTCTTATGGGCTGTGTTACGCTTTTTTGCGTCTTATACCCCATTTTGTTTTACAATTACGATTATTATAACATATTTAACTTGCCGTTGTCAAATTAAAGTGCCGATCCCCACCCTTGTTACGACACGTTTTTCACAAGCATGGGTATAGAATACAAGCTGTAAGCATAACGCAACAAGAAAAAGGGGGAGTTTTTACGGGTGCCGGAGTTGAGATAATAAAGCGGAACGGCGGAATAACCGCTGTCATAAGCGGAGAAATCGGGCATTTTGAAGCATCGGGAATAAGAATAAGAATCGACGCAGAACTTGATCGGCTTATGCCGTCTATGCTTATTCTGGATATGTCCGGCGTATCATTTATGGACAGCTCGGGTATAGGGCTTATACTCGGCAGGCAGCGCATTATGGAATCGTTCGGCGGCGGTGTGGCGGTAAAAAATCCGTCGCCGTCGGTACGCAGGATAATACAGGTGGCAGGCTTGTCACGACTTATAATAAGCGGTAAAAATACGGAGGATAAAAAATGAAGTGCGAAAATTATGTTAAGCTGTCGTTCCCTGCCCTGTCACGAAACGAAAGCTATGCGAGGGCGGCTGTAGGGGCATTCGTTTCCCAGCTTGACCCGACAGTTGACGAACTGGGGAGCGTCAAGGCGGCGGTTTCCGAGGCGGTGACGAACTGTGTGGTACACGCTTATTCGGAATGTGAAACGGTGGGCATTATAAATATAACTGCCCGTATAAAAGATGAAGAAGTATACATAAAGATAACCGACAAGGGCTGTGGTATAGAAGACGTGAAAAAGGCGATGGAACCGCTGTTTACAACAAAGCCGGAACTTGAGCGGAGCGGACTTGGCTTTGCGGTTATGGAAAGCTGTTGCGATAAGGTAAAGGTATCGTCAAAGGTGGGAAAAGGCACAACGGTCACGCTCACGTTCCGCTTTGAAAAAAGGGTGCTTAAATGAGCGCCGACAAAGACAATTCGTTCATCACGGAGCATTTCGCACTGGTGCATTCGATAGCAGGCAGATTCAGAAATCGGGGGATAGAATATGACGAACTGTTTTCGGCAGGCTGTGTCGGTCTTGTAAAGGCAGGCAACAATTTTGACGAAACCAGGGGTCTTAAGTTTTCAACGTATGCGGTACCGGTCATCATGGGGGAAATAAAACAGCTTTTCCGTGACGGCGGTACGGTAAAGGTGAGCCGCAGTTTAAAAGAGTTGTCGCTGAAAATTTGCAGGCTCCGTGACGAGCTTATCAAAAACGGTGAAGAGCCGCATATTTCGGTGCTGGCGGAAAAGCTCGGGATAACGCCCGAAGAAGCATCGCTTGCGCTTGGGGCTTCGCTTCCGCCTGTTTCATTAAGCAGTTATGACGATGAGGAAAACGGCGAGGGCAGTTTTGACCTGCCTGTTGAGCCTGAACAGCCGAAAGCGCTTGACAGAATGGCACTGCGACAGCTTGTTTCCCGTCTTGAGCCGCTTGACCGCAGGCTGATAATACTGCGTTACAGCGAGGAATGTACGCAGAGCAGAACGGCAGAAATACTGGGAATGACGCAGGTGCAGGTGTCACGCAGAGAGAAGAAGATACTGGAGGGATTGAGGAAGCAGTTATTGTGTTGATGCGGCAGGTTGCCGCTGACAATTCGCCGTTCTTTTTGCCTCTGCTTTGTCGAGATTACGTTATCGGCGGATATCTGTGACAGAACGATCGGATATGCGCATAATCACCAAAACCGATTCGGGAGGGGCAAGCCTCTCCCGTAGCATTTGCCACCACTTGAACCTTCATTTCCGTTTATAATTATCAGATAGGTGCATAGATTCTTTCTTTTCTACACAATCACCAAAACCGATAAGTTCTGTAGGCTTTTTTCTCTGCATTTTGACGGTGATGTAATATAATGTAAATTCGTTGTTCGAAAGCGTTTGTGAAAAGTCAATAAAAAACGTATGTAAGGTTTATGTAAAAAGATTATAATAAACAAAAAATGTTGAAAACTCGGTTGAAACTGTTGAATTGCAACGTGGGCTGTCGGGATATACAATAGGTACAAAGAAAAAATCTACCGACAGGAAAGGAAGTTTTCAACTATGTCAAACGAAAGATATGAACTTAACAAAAACCTCGCCCAGATGTTAAAGGGCGGTGTAATAATGGACGTTACAACGCCTGAGCAGGCAAGAATAGCACAGGAGGCAGGCGCTTGCGCAGTTATGGCGCTTGAGCGTATCCCTGCCGATATAAGAGCCGCAGGCGGTGTTGCAAGAATGAGTGATCCTGCTATGATAAAGGGCATTCAGAACGCAGTTACAATTCCCGTTATGGCAAAGTGCCGTATCGGTCATTTTGCTGAAGCGCAGATACTTGAGGCTATCGAGATAGATTATATAGACGAGAGCGAGGTTCTTTCTCCCGCAGATGACAAGTACCACATCGACAAGACAAAGTTCAACGTGCCTTTCGTATGCGGTGCAAAGGACTTAGGCGAAGCGCTCCGCCGTATATCTGAGGGTGCTTCTATGATAAGAACAAAGGGCGAGCCCGGTACAGGTGACGTTGTACAGGCTGTAAGGCATATGAGAATGATGCAGCAGGAAATCCGCAGGCTGACATCTATGTCAAAGGACGAGCTTTACCAGGCGGCTAAAGATCTTCAGGTCGACTATGAGCTTGTAAAGTATGTTGCAGAAAACGGCAAGCTCCCCGTTGTAAACTTCGCCGCAGGCGGTGTCGCAACTCCTGCCGATGCCGCTTTGATGATGCAGCTCGGCGCTGAGGGCGTATTCGTAGGAAGCGGTATCTTCAAGTCGGGCAATCCTGCAAAGAGAGCCGCCGCTATCGTAAAGGCTGTTACAAACTACACTGACGCTAAGATGATTGCAGAACTGTCGGAGGATCTCGGTGAAGCTATGGTCGGCATAAACGAACAGGAAATTGCTCTCCTCATGGCAGAACGAGGCAAATAAGGCGGCGGGTCGCCGCTGACTGTTCCGACCTTTTTAAAGGTTGGAACATAGCTAAGATTAGTGGGACGGTCGGGGATAAACGATATTTGGGCTTATTGCAATTTGCGGCGATGTGCCGCTTCAAATTCCGTCTTTATAAACATTAGAAATATATAAAAGCTTGCAAAACGGCGGATTTATAAAAAGTGCTGAGCAAAAAGAAGATGGCTGTAATAAACCGCTCAGCCGAAAGGACACAACTAATGACAGTAGCAGTTCTTGCGCTTCAGGGCGCATTTGCGGAACACGAAAAAATTCTCTCAAAGCTCGGTGCAGACAGCTTTGAGATACGTCAGAAAAAGGATCTTGACCGCAGCTTCGATCGCCTTATAATTCCCGGCGGTGAAAGCACGGTACAGGGAAAGCTGCTCCGTGAACTTGATCTTTTTGACGGCATAAAGAGCCGTATCGAAGGCGGTATGCCTGTCTACGGCACTTGTGCAGGTCTTATCCTGCTTGCAAAATCTATCTCAAACGACAGTGCACAGCACCTGCAGACAATGTCCATTGTTGCCAACCGCAACGCTTATGGCAGACAACTCGGCAGTTTCCATACCGAAGCGCAGTTTGAGGGTATCGGAGAAATTCCTATGACGTTTATCCGTGCGCCGTATATCGACAAGGTTTATGACGATGTGCAGGTTCTCTCGGAGGTGGACGGAAAAATAGTAGCCGCAAGACAGAAAAATCAGCTTGTCACAGCTTTCCACCCGGAGCTTGACGGCGATACAAGAGTACACGAGTATTTTCTGAATATGTAAAGATATGTGGGATCCGCTGTTTTTTAAACGGCGGATTTTTTTGTTTACATCGCTCCGGTAATGCCTTGCTTGCCCCTCCCGTTATAACCTTATCGATCTTGCCGACACCGCCAATTACGCAAGCTACCCAAAAACTAAACTCCATTCATTTTGCATATTTTTGAAAAATTTTTCAAAACCCCCTTGACAAATCGCAAAAGCAGTGATATAATAAAGCCTACAAAGTCGATAGGCTTTTAGAGATTAAACCGAACCGAAAACGAGGTAAGGATATGACAAGATATATAAGCGGTTTCCGATGTTGATTTTAGCAGCATCTTCAAAGTAAGACAGATATACTTTTGTTGTAAATGCAACACACGGTTTTATACCTACAGAATAACAAACGAAAATTAAACTTAACGTATAACAGATTATGAATCGAAAAGGAGAAAATCACAATGAGAACATTTGACAAGATCACAGACCTTATAGGCGGCACACCCATATTAAAGCTCAACAACTACATAGCTCTGAACGAGCTTCCCGCAAACATCTACGCAAAGCTCGAATACTTCAACCCCGCAGGAAGCGTAAAGGACAGGATCGCAAAGGCGATGATAGACGATGCCGAGGCTAAGGGCGCACTCAAGCCCGGCGCAGTTATAATCGAGCCTACAAGCGGTAACACAGGTATCGGACTTGCCGCTGTAGCCGCTTCAAAGGGCTACAGAATAATCCTCACAATGCCCGAAACCATGAGCGTTGAGCGCCGTAATCTGCTCAAGGCATACGGTGCGGAGCTTGTACTTACAGACGGTGCAAAGGGTATGAAGGGCGCAATCGCAAAGGCAGAGGAGCTTGCACAGCAGATCGAGGGCGGATTCATTCCCAGCCAGTTCACAAACAGTGCCAACCCCACCGCTCACTTCAATACAACCGGTCCTGAGATATGGGAAGATACAGACGGAAAAGTTGACATCTTTGTTGCCGGCGTAGGCACAGGCGGTACGGTTTCAGGCGTAGGTAAGTACCTCAAGAGCAAGAACCCGAACGTAAAGGTAGTTGCGGTTGAACCTGCAGGCTCGCCCGTGCTTTCAAAGGGTGTTGCAGGACCTCATAAGATACAGGGTATCGGCGCGGGCTTTGTTCCCGAAACGCTTGATACCAAGATTTACGATGAAATAATCGCAGTCGAGAACGAGGACGCATTCGCTACAGGCAGAACGCTTGCAAGAAAAGAGGGCTTACTTGTCGGCATCTCGTCCGGTGCGGCTGTATATGCGGCTACACAGCTTGCTAAACGCCCCGAGAACAAGGGCAAGAACATTGTTGTCCTTCTCCCCGATACAGGCGACCGTTACCTCTCAACACCTATGTTCGCAGAATAATTCAGAAATTTCTATACCCAATTTTATATAGCCATCGCAAAAGCTGTCTCAAACGGACAGCTTTTTGCATTTTGATTATAAAGTAACTTCAAATAATTACTGAAAATCCGCATCACAACGTTATCTTATAACCGTATTTTGCAAGTTATCAATTTTAAACTTGCACAAACGTGCTTGTGCTATAGCACAAAACCCTGTAAAACCGGTTGACCTTACTGCTTTTCGGTAGTACAATACAGGTAAAGAAAAAACATGTACCGCAACGGCGCAGGACGATGAAAGTTCTGCGCCGTTTTGTTTACAAAGGAAAGGATGACGTACAAATGTATGAATGCAGTTTAGACAGAATGAAGGATAAGATCTCCACTTTCAGCAAATTCGGTGATGCAGGCCACGGCGGTATCACACGTTACTCGCTCTCGCCCGAGGCTATTATGGCCCGTAACGAATTCATCAAGCGTATGAAGGCTATCGGCGCGGAGATCGAGATAGATGATGTTGCGAATATCTACGCAACGCTCGCCGGCACAGACCCCGACGCAAAGCGTATCGTAATGGCTTCCCACTGCGACTCGGTAAAAAACGGCGGTAACTATGACGGTATACTCGGTGTTATGTCGGCTATGGAGGTACTTGAAACAGTACACGAGAAGAACATCCCCCATAAGCATCCTCTCACCGCTATGATATGGACAAACGAGGAAGGCTCGCTGTATCCGCCCGCTATGATGTGTTCGGGTATCGTATGCTACGATTATCTGCCTGAGGACATCAGATGCAAGTTCAAGTATGAGGATATGATGAATTCAAAGAGTATCCTTGACAATACATCGACATTCGGTGAAGCACTTGACAAGTCGGGCTTCAAGGGCGACAAGAAGTACCGCCTGTCACCCGACAGATATATGTATATGTTTGAAACTCACATCGAACAAGGTCCTATCCTTGAAGACGCAGGAAACGATATAGGCGTTGTTGACTGTGTACTGGGTATGTTCAACTACAGGCTGAAGTTCTACGGACAGACGACCCACGCAGGCACATTCCCGATGCCCAAGCGCCGTGACGCATTCTTTGCCGCTTCACAGGCTCTGTGCTATCTGCATGAGGAAATCGACAAGCTCGGCTACAGCGACCTTGTTTACACAACGGGCGAGGTTGTATGCCACCCCTGCGTACATACCTGTGTACCCGACTTCTTCGACTTCTCGTTCGACTCACGTCACGAGGACCCCAATGTACTTGAAAAGGTACTGGCTATCGTAAAATCCTGCGAGGAAAAAACGTGGGCAGGCTGTACCTGCAAGGTAGAAAAGGCTTGGAACCGTGATACTGTCTACTGGGATAAGAAGCTGGTAAGCTATGTAAAGGCATCGGCAGAAGAATGCGGTATCAAGCACCAGTATATCCACTCAGGCGCAGGTCACGACGCACAGTTTGCCGCATATATGCTCCCGACAACTATGATATTCGTACAGTCGAAGGACGGTCTTTCACACTGCGAGCCGGAATATTCAAGCCCCGAGCATTGCACTGAGGGCGCAACGGTTATGCTGAATGCTGTCCTTAAGGCAGATAATGATTGATTATAATGACAACCACTTCTTTTTTTGGTATATTTCCTGACTGATTTTGCTTTATCTGATTTACTTTCACCCGCTTTTTCGGCGGGTGATTTTTTTGCGGTCGGCGTTCATTACGGACGGTAATTAAAAATAGCATAATAAGGCTTGATTTTTTATTTAAACTATGGTACAATAGTACAGTATCAGAAATAGAACCCGTGATTATGGGTGTAAGCCCTGTGCAAGGGAGTCCTGTGAACCATGTCAGGCGGGGAACCGAGCAGCATTAAGCAGTCATGACCTGTGCCGCAGCAAGTTTACACTCATAATCACGGGTTCTATTTTTGCGTATCGTTTTATTTACCGATTATTATGTACTTTGTCACGGGAGGTTAGTTATGCATCTTGCTCTTTATCGTAAGTATCGTTCTGCCACCTTTGACGAAGTAATTTCGCAGGAACATATAACCACCACACTGAAAAATCAGATAAAGGCCGGCACTCCAGCTCACGCTTATCTGTTCACAGGTTCGAGAGGTACGGGTAAGACCACCTGTGCAAAGCTGATGGCAAAGGCGGTAAACTGCTTATCTCCCGTTAACGGCAACCCCTGCGGAGAATGTGAAAGCTGTAAGGCAATAGCCGCAGGCTGTCCGGATATAATCGAGATGGACGCAGCCTCAAACAACGGCGTTGACGATGTAAGGGCATTGCGTGACGAGGTTATGTACGCTCCGACTGTCTGCCGCTATAAAGTTTATATAATAGACGAGGTGCATATGCTGTCCTCACAGGCATTCAACGCACTTCTGAAAACCATAGAAGAACCGCCGCCGCACGTTATATTCATACTTGCGACTACCGAGATACACAAGGTGCCTGCGACTATCGCATCAAGATGTCAGCAGTTCCGCTTTTCAAGAATTGACGTAGAAGAAAGCACAAAGCGGCTGTGCGAGATAGCAAAAAAAGAAAATGTAAATATAACCGAGGATGCGGCAAGACTTATTTCAAGATTGTCCGACGGCGGTATGAGAGATGCGGTTTCGCTGCTCGACCAGTGTATAAGCGTGAGTGCCGACATTGACGAGGAAACCGTAAGGACTACCGCAGGCATCGCAGGAACAGAGCATCTGTTCACGCTTGCACAGTGCATACACGAGCAGAATGCGCCCGAGGCACTGAAAATTCTCGACGAGCTTCACAATCAGTCGAAGGATCTTATGCTTCTTCTTGACGAGCTGTTGTCGCATTTCAGAAATCTGTGCATACTGTCGGCAACGAACTCCGACTTTTCACTTATCCCTGCAGGAAGCGGAACAAGAAACGATCTTGCAAGGCAGACAAAGGAGTTTACTCTCGGAGAAATAATGCGGTGTATGGATATACTGCAGGACTGCATTGCGAGAACTCCGAAAACGGCAAAGCGTAAGACGGTTGCCGAAATGTGCCTTATAAGGCTGTGTACGCCACGTCTTGACAGTGACACATCGGCATTGTCGTTAAGGCTTGAAAAGTTAGAGAACAGGCTCGACAAGCTGTGTGACGGCGAGATAAGCATTCAGCCGAGAACCGCAGTGCAAACCGGCGAAAGCACAGAAAAGCATATACCGGCGCAATCTGCAAAGCCCGTAAGCGTAATCGGCGACAGACCGCAGGATATTATTGCAGATACGCTGAACAGGATAGAAAATAAAATCACATCCGCCGATGATAAGCAGAAGGACGTGACAGCTCCGACCGCCCCGGTACAGCAGAGCGGTGCAGAGCGGAATGCCGCAGACAGCAAGCCGGACTGGCTGTTTGAGGGTACGGGCGGTGCCGATGATAACGCAAGTGCAGGAAACGAAGATGCTCCTCCGTTTGACCTTGACGAACCGCAGGTAAGCGTTGCTCCGCCTGAGCCCGCTCCGCAGGAACAGGCAAGCAATACAGGCGGTGACGGTAACAAGCCGGACTGGCTGTTTGAGGGTACGGGCGGTGCTGATGATAACGCAAGTGCAGGAAACGAAGATGCTCCTCCGTTTGACCTTGACGAAC